>CENQ01052416.1_pt1 | contig 27658 bp, 20 predicted proteins | sample 356171 | NCBI WGS metagenome assembly CENQ01 (sample SAMEA2619802, study PRJEB7988) | marine metagenome | biome: marine biome (ENVO:00000447); feature: surface water layer (ENVO:00002042); material: "saline water (ENVO:00002010), including plankton (ENVO:xxxxxxxx)" | depth 5 m
TTGTTCGATGGCAAGATTCAGTCTTTCCAAAAGATTGCCCTTCATTAGATCTGGATATGTTGTGTTTGTTTGTTTTTCAATTTTCTTCAAAATCTGACTGAATTCTTTTACTCCTGGATCATTTTCCCACTTCCAAGGGCGCTTTAATTCACTTAACTCCTTGTGTAATAACTGTAATCTTTCGGTTTTATACTCACTCCATTTCCTTCCTTCTACAGGAGAAAACATCAGCGGCAATTGGCCTCTATGGGCGTGTTGTTGCGTTATTTGATGAACAATGGAAAATAGTGCCGCATCATCTTGCATCTGCATTGGCAATCTGAAGTCTAGGTGTAGTGTTTCGAATAAACGTTGCAAAGTCATGTGTTTTGAAGAATCAATGTAGGATGTGACACTGGCTAGCTTGTTCAAGGTTGATTTTCTAGATTTCTCATTAGGGTGAATTATTATTATCTCAGGCGACTGACTAGATGCTAATGCTTGAAATAACCAATCTGGAAGACTTTTTCCACTAGGAGTCGCTTCAATAGAAATTTTCGCTATCTGTCCCCCTCCTAACATCGGCCAGCCTCCTCTCAACTATTATCATATTGTACGACACTTATTGAATACTTTCCTCGCTTGGCGAATTTTTGGTTTTTTGGTTGTTATTGTTTAAATAGTGTCGAATTTGATATCTTTCATGAATCCAAATATGAAGCATTCATGTTATGGGATTTTGTGGGGTTTTACCCGAAACATTCATTTAGCAGTTCGTACACATCTATATCCCTGCGCAACTAAACACCTGTTCTATGGCTTATTTTGGCCGGAGCTTGGAAAAATCAAGGACGGAATTTGGGGCTTATTGACGCATAACAAGAAGGAGGCATAAGAATATGGATGATAACAAGAAGATTACAAGAATAGAAGGCGATGAATGTGAAGACTGTGGTAGTAGAAACGCAATATATGACTCGAAGTTAGGAGAGAAAACCTGTGCAGAGTGCGGGTTGGTTGATGTCAACTATTCACCAATCGATAATATCGCTGACAATATTTCCCAAGGCTCTGAAAGACAGATGGAACGTGTTGGAAGAGGCAGTAGCCCAGGGACTAGTGGTGCTAAACTAATGCCTGGGGACTTGAAAGGTGTTAAGAACAAAGCTTTCTGGAAATTTAGTAAGAGAAAGTATGACTCTTTCAGACAAAAGCACCCATTTTGTAAGAAAGTCCACGACCTTATCGAGTCTCGATATGGAAAAAATGTCAGAGATGTTGTTTATGAAATCACTGAAATGTCTTGCACTCCTCTAAAACCAGAACAGGAAAAGAAACGTTCTGAACTAAAGGACAAATCTCTATCAAAGTCACTATCGATGCCCAAGCAAAGTATATGCCGACAAAAAAAGGGCCTAAAAGGCGAGTCAGAGCATCAAAATGCTGTTATTATGGCTGATGCAATTGTCGAGTTGGCTGGAGAGTTGGGCATTCTACCCAAATTCGATAGGAGGCGTTCATTGAGTAATGACGGTATAACCTCTAAGCAGATTATGAAAGCTAGAATCATAATTCTAAACCACTGGAAGGCTAGATCTAGAATGAAGTGGAGCAATCCTATTCCTAGGAAATCCCCTGGTGAAAAGAGATATGATGACATAACCCAAGCAATGCTCCATACTGACCAAATGCTGCTCGATTTCTTACCTGAACAAACGGTGGATAAAGTGCTGGAGGACGTCAGTGCTAGGATTCAAGCATTAGGCGAAGGTCGAGAGAATGCTACAACTATCAATACTGAGGCCAGAATGATTGTCGCTACTCTAACATATGCTAGTCTGAAAATGATGGAATTAGAAAAGGGTCTACTGGCAAAAATTGCTGATTGCTTGAACAAAACTGGTAGTGGAGTTAGTGCGAGTTTAGAAGGCTTTCAACAAAAGGTGAAAGAAGGAGCTATTGTAGATAATGGAGCCTTTGATACAGACCTGCAATGGTATGAAGAAGATGAGTAGAATCGATTCATTAAAAATGTGGCATGTCCAGCAATAGATATGCGCAGAGTGATGTTGGTTTGCTGTTTACTAATTCTAGTTGGTTTTAGTGGAACGGGTAATGTTAGTGCTAGACCGGCCGAAGACAGTGGGTCGGGGCCGTTATTCGGTGGACAGTGGTCTTGGGTCAATAATTCGAGCTATCAAAACTCTGATTTGAATTCACTTCCAGCAATCGCAGAAGATTATACTGCTACATGGTGTACAAATTGCGTCAAAGTTGAGAGTGCTTTGCAAGAATTGGATGATGAGGGTATTCTACAAAAGTATCATTTCCACAGAAATAATGACCATGAAGATCCTTTTGGTTCAGACAATACTGAAGACCACTTTAAACAAAGGTACAACACCGGGGCACCACCTATTGTAGTCATGAATGGTACTATTAAGAAAATCGGTAGCATACCAGACAGTGATTCTCTAAAAACCGATTATCACACAATGGCTAATCAAACATTAGGAATCAGTGGAAACTCAACTTTCACGTGGACGCCTCAGGGTAATAATTCGGGTATGATTTCTTGGGCGATAGAAACCGATCTAAGCAGATATGAGGGTTATGAGATGAGTGTGAATGCTTGGGTAGTTGAAGAGTCTGCAGAGTTTAGAGAAGGTTCCAATGGAAAAGAGATATACCCAAATATTGTTCGCGAAATAATTAATCTTGGATCGGAGAAATTTGGGTCTAGTAATATTGACATCCCTGTTGCTTTCGACGGCAATGACCTCCAAATTCACCTAATGTACCACTTCGCTCAAATGGAAAATTCAGTAGACGAGCCGGTTGATGATTCATCAGAAGTAAAAGAAAGAGCCTTACCAAATGTTTCTGCCCTTGCGAGCCTAATTGTGGTAATCTTTGCTGCGATGATTAGAAAATCTTGAATAAATTTATCTGTTATCTGTAAGGTCTTCTTGTAATTGCCAACGAAACTCTGGAACTTCATTTGGCGGTTGAGCGACATCAGCATAGTGCCACCACCATGGTGGAGCACCTCTTGCGCCCATTCTAGATTGAAATCTTGTCAGTAAATTGGTCAGCCTTCTCCGAATTCCCGGGCGTGGATGGTCTCTTCGGTAATACACCTGTTGCCTTTCAAGTTGGTCGCCTTCATCTTCATCATACCCTAGCATAGCCAATAGCCGCTTGAGGAAGTTTCGCTCGGCTTGGTTTCTTATTGTCACCTTCAGCTGACAATGCTGGAACGAAATTTCGCCATTATTCACGGTTGAAAGTGTTACATGAGAGCCCACAGGTTGTAGCATTAATGCTTCCCAAACCCTTGGAATTACCTCGCAATATCTTCTTTCTCCGTCCCTAATATCTCCAATTGGGTGTTCATTTTCAGGTCGGCCATTATTACGTAGATATATCCAGTCTCTTCGCCCATGGAAATGATTCCAAAAGCGTTCAAAAACTTGTGGATTATCAGAATCCATGATAGGTTTGAATTCCTTTCTCCATATTTTAACAAGTTTAGAAATCGATACTTTAGAATTATTTTTTTCCAAATCTTCAGCAATTACTTTTTTCGAACCATCCTCTTCAATTGCTTTATTCTCCTTAAGTTCGATATAATATCGATTTCTGCGCATAATGTAATTGAATTGTTGTCTGACTCTTTCTGCTGGACCAAATCCTTCCTCTTCGATCATATCCCATTCTAGCTGTTCTCTCGATAGCCATCTCGGTGTTTGGCCTGCTAGATTTTTTGTAAACTCTTTCAGTGCATTATTGTCTAATAATTGTATATGTTGTTCAGAAAGTAAGGACGGGAATCCAATGGGTTGAATATTACTCAATTCACTACGCAAACTCTCAACTCGTTGGGATATTGAAACATCATCTAATAATGCCAAAACTACAGATGCAATCGTATCTCCTAAAGGCAGATTTGAATGAAATCTTCCACTATGGATGCATATCGGTTTCGATTTTCTTGGTTTCAAAGAAGAGACAAGTCTGATAATGTAAGGAGCACCATGAGCGCCTTCGCCTACTTTGACCTCATAGAAATGGCCTAGTCTTCCAATTACAAGTATTGTATCTTGTTCAATGAAAACCTCTGCTGAATTACCGTTTATGACTTCATATAGCAATTGGATAGATCTTTGAAGTGGAGGGGGTATGTCAACTACATTCTCTTTTTGATGCGTCCAATTATACTGTATTGAGTATAATAAATGACCATTTTTCGATGATGCTGGCGAGAATGCTAAAGCGATTATTGCTGCCCAGATGCACGGACGATTTGGCACACTTGCAAGACGTGTGCTATGTTGTTTATTCCTAACTTTAATCTTTAAATTCATTGAGAAGATGCTTAACGGCCATGACCCAGGAGTGTTGTAAATCGTTGGTGAATTATAGTTTTTCCATTCACCAATCCAAGGATATTGGCTTATATGCTCCATTCCGCCAGGGTGATTGTGAAATGCAATATTTACTGTTTCTTGAAAGCCTATTCCGCTTTGTTCTGTCAGTCTTAATCTCAAGTCTCTAGCCCAAACCGATAATGGATGGAGACGATAATTTTCAGGAGGAGCAATATTTTCTTCTGCCATCCATTCTATCCAAGACAGGGTAGCTAAAACTGAATCTCTGTCAACATGTCGTCTTCTCTGCCTTACACGGAAATTATACCTCTCATTTATATTGCCCCCAGTAGGGATATTGATTGAACCTAATGCAATAACCAATTGTGAAATATCCCAACCAATCCTTGCTTTTTCATCATAAATCATTCTCACTATTGAAGCAACAGGAACATCATTAGGTAACACTCTACCATTGACTACAACCTTCGACGATAAAAAGGAAATTCGTGTATTATTAATCATTTGGAATCCACAGTGAAGTATCGATCTATCCTCTGCATTGAGTCTAGCTCCACCTTCGAGTTCAGAACAAATCGCTAAACCCTTTTCTTTATCACAAGGGAATTCTAAAACCGGATCTTGATTTTTTTCTAACTTGGCCCAATTAATTAAATCTAATTCACTTACTGATGCCTCAAAGGACTTCCAGCGTTTTGGCGAACTTTGCTCCCCTCCTCCAATAATTTCGATCGATCTCTGGTTAATGTCCTCGGGAATTTCTTTATTCCAAGACTTCTTTTTGATATTCTTTATCATTGAATTACACAAATGGCACAATCCTTTAATCGATGCTTTTTGATCGCATAATTGACACTTAGGAGCCTTATTAGACATAATCTATCGACTGATAAGATATCGAGAGTATTTCAATAAAAGGCATTAAATTAGGTTCTGAAATGCTTGAATTGTTCTTTCGATATCTTCGTCGGTGATATGTAGATGTACAACTGCTCTGACTGCTGAAGGGCCAACTTCTAAAACATCGATGCCTTGTTTTGCTAATTTTTCTAGAATTTTCTTCGCTCCTATATCTCCTTCAATGTAGACCATATTTGTCTCAACACTATCTAAATTAACACTAAATCCATTTATTGAATTAACAGATTCAGCTAGATGTTTTGCTCTTCTGTGATCTTCTTCCAATCTCTCCACATGATTCTCTAAGGCATAGATTCCACATGCAGCAAGTACGCCGGCCTGCCTCATTCCACCGCCAAACATTTTTCTCCACCTGTGTGCTTTAGAGATAATCTCGCTAGAGCCTACTAAAACGCTTCCAACTGGTGTCCCGAGGCCCTTTGAAAGACAAATCGAAATGGAATCATATTCTCTAACCATTCTAGAAGGAGAAGTACCTGTTGCGACGCAAGCATTGAACAATCGAGCGCCGTCTATATGAGCCGCACATCCATTGTCGTGGGCTATTTTTGCAATTTGATCGAGCTTTTCTTGGGGATAACATGTTCCTCCACCACGATTGGCGGTATTTTCTACGCAGACTAAACTTCCGTTAGGATAGTGACCAAGGCTACCTTCTTGTTTACGAATTGCTTTTTCGACATCTTCGGGCTCCATGATTCCAGAATTGCCCGGAACAAGTGCTACAGAACACCCTGAAAGAGCAGCATAACCCCCGCCTTCGTAAACATAAATATGGCTAGCAGTTTCTGTAATTATTTCGTCGCCGGGAGATGTATGGGCTCTAATTGCTATAGCATTGGACATTGTTCCACTTGGGACAAAAAGGGCTGCCTCTTTGCCTAACATTTCAGCAAGCATATCTTGTAACTGGATTACAGTTTGGTCATCGCCAAGAACGTCATCACCAACTGCAGCATTAACCATTGCTTCTCTCATTGCAGCAGTAGGTTGTGTGACAGTATCGCTACGTAGGTCAACTCGGTCACTTGGATATTCGCGCATGGGCAATCGAAGGACCCATCACTCATCAATGCGGCGATTGATTACAGAAGTTTCAAATCCCCCGTAATTGGATCTAAATTTGATTCAATATCTGGGCCCAAAGATAATACTGTTAGAGAACCTGATGGGATTTGGGTATGTCCTGCGTCATGAGTTTTCACAGTATTAATGCCTAGACTTTTACATTTCTTTTCTAACTCTAGTAGATGTCCGGCATCCTTTCCCTTAACGCAGATTTTCTTTTGACCTGCCGCCAACCATGCTTCGAATAAATGAGGGGTTTTTTCTCCAGATTTCAGGGTTGAAGAGACCGCAGCATGCCCAACTTGAGCGGCAATTTTTCCTTTACCCATCTTCAATTCAGAATTTATAACAAAAACCATTTTTACATCCTCTTCAATTAGGACACCCCCAATGCGTCGAGGAGCAGTTAATCTATGAATGAAAGAACGAATTCCCATTGCGCTCGGTTAAAGCACTAGTTCATACTCAATAAGGCTTCAACTCTCGAACAATGGCGTCGATACTTCTTCGAGGACCTGGCCCAATTCCAAGCACCGTTACTGTTCCTGGGGGAATTTCAGTGTGTCCAGCATCTTTGACGATATGAGTTATCAGATTCGCGGATTGTGCTTGACCTGCTATAACTTGCAAGGATTGTAAATTATCTACCTGAAGACATATCTTTCTAGCCCCGTTATTCTTCCAACGTTCAAATAATCGCTTCTCATTTCTAGTTGCGACTAATGTACAACTTGTCGCTGCATGGGCGCATTGTACTGCTAATTTACCTGCTGAAAGTTTTAGATCTTTACGAGCCACTAGGACCATTGTCGGTTCATTATGATTCAATGACATGCCCTTCAACAACCGATAGTTCAATTTCTTCAAGCGTGGGCTGATGTTGTAATAAATTTACAAACCATGTTGTTAGCCATGCTGCAAAAGCCAGATTTCCTATAGCATGCATTAAGTCATAAGGAATGCCATTTGCTAGGTAAAGCATAAATTGACTGAAAGTTATTGAACCATCTATAACAGAAAGTGATACGATGAAATCAAACATGAATGCTGCAATTATCGAAGTAAACAAAATTCTTTTGTGATTTATTTTCCCGTCTAAAACTAGTTTGTAGTTTGCCCCTATTACTGCAACCAATGACCAGCCGAGGGCTTGGTAAAGAGTCCAAATCCCATTGCCAATAATGAAATTAGTAATCATTGTAACTAAAATTGCAAATGCAATCCCTCTCTTTGCACCTAACTGTGCACCGACCAATAATGCCGCGACTGTAACTGGTTGAACGTTTGGTAATGGTACCATTAAAATCCTCAACACAGAGACGCCAGCGACAATTGAAGCAAATAATATTACATCAGGGATTGTCTTTTTAGTATTGCTTAGCAGCATCCAGAATGCGATTCCGAGTAATACTACATCCAAAATCAAGCTACCTAACGGGCCCAACACTGGACCATGTATACCGGTGGCTTGGAACATGAACTAGCCAACAAGTGAAGTGTCTTGAGTATTACCGTCTAAACCATCTTCCAGTGTACAATACTATCTGATGAAATCCTAGCGAATTCGGCTGAAACGATTGCTTCACTGCCATCAACAAAATATACCCACCCGTCTCCTTGTTGTTCATTGAAACTATGAATATATTTACCCATTGGAGTATCAGACATTTCTATTTTGATTTGATTATTTTCTGCGGCATTAACGGTTAAAGATAGTGCTGTTTCCTCTCCAGTTATGCCGCCATAAGCTATGGTTTGATTATCAAATTCAAAAATAATTATTTGAGTCCCCAGCCATTCATCTGGCCATTCATCCTGCCAAAGTTTTTCTTGATCTATTGATGTAGTCCTATAATTGTCGATATATTCTGACCAAGATGAAGCGATGTCGCCGAAAGAAAATAAGAAAATAGAAAAAACCAACAATATAAAGAATTTAAACGCCGAAGAAAATTTTTCGCGAAGATACTGAATTCCAACTATTGCGATGAATATCATTAGGATTAGTGTGACTATTTGTGAGTAGTAATTAGAGTTAGATTTTTCTTCCAATTGAACTACAGAATCATGTGTCTTTGTATAGACTTCCAACACCCCGTTGTCATTAGCAAGAACCAGAATTTCTAATTCTTCATCAGATGAAAATTCTGGGGCAGATGTGCCATACCAATCATTGGTCGACGAAAATAATCCTTCATACTCTATGAAAGAATTATTATCGATTGAAAATATACCCCAACCGCCCTCTACGGTATTTCTTGGCAGCATTACTTTGTTATTTTGAACTACTGAAATCTCGCCATTGGAGGTGAATGGATGTTGATCTAACTTTATACAGGATTCTAGGCAGCGAAACAAGGCCAAATTATTCAAATCAGATGTAATAACCATTTCACCAATTGAAATTGGAATCCCCGGAGACGGCCCTGCGGTTGAAATAAGTTCAAATGAAAAGTCACTTACATTAACAAGAACTACATTACTACTGGATGTTTCTTGCCCATGAATCAATAATTTATCGCCAATAACCAATGGTGTATGCCTTATCTTTCCAATATCCAAATTCCTTGATTCGACCATTCCCGCTTTTGATACACTCCATAGATTGCCACTTTCATCGCCTAAAAAATATCTATTATCCAATTTTGATACTCCGTTTCTCCACCCTATTCCAGTTTCGTAGTCAAAAATATTATCTCCATTTGCGAGACAGAAACTAGCTATGCCATTCCTAGTTGGAACTACTAAATTTTCTTCATCAATCAACATGGAACCAGTAATGCCCCATGTTATCTTCTTGGTTTTTTGCTTCCAAACTGTTTCGCCCGTATTTGGATTTAAGGCCTCAACACTTCCATCTGACCATCCAATAATTAGCATATTGGACCAAGCCCCGCAATCTCCGAGTCCTGCATTGACAAATAGCAATGGGGACATATCGTGATAAGTCGAATTTGGATTTTGAATATTCCAGAGTTTTTTACCTTCAAAATCAAATGCAAAAACGCCGGCAGAATCTGAATTAGGATTAGAGGTTGAGGTTCTAACAAAAATTGTATTCATTTCTATTAGGGGCTTTGTTGAAACAAATACGTCACCTAACTCAAAATTCCAATCAAAATCAAAATCTAATGGATTTTCATCTACCTCTTGCGCTGTAGAATTTGGAATAATAGACAGTAGTATAATAACGCAAAATATTGCGGCACAGCGGCGCATAGAATCACTCCGTTATCCTTTGAATTGCTGACCTCAGAAGCGCGCTAACAGCTTTACCATCAGCAGCACCGGCTGCTTGCATCACCACGCCCATCAAAGGCCCCATTGCACCCATCCCTCGCTCTTTAACAAAGTCAATTCTCTGATTAACTATGTCATTAATTATAGATTCTAAATCCCCTAAATCTGCTGGCTTGAGACCATTGTCTAATGCATATTTCGAAATTATTTCTAGAGAAGGTAATGGTTTCTGAGAAAATGCTTGTATCACTGAATTTACGGCTTCTCTGGTTAAGTCTCCATTTTCTTTGGCAGTTAAGACTGCTTTACATAATTGAGGATTTTCATCTTCATTCTCTAGTAACACTGCGGCCCAAGCTTTGTGTGGTAAATCCCCGCACAAATCGACAAAAATATCATCTAACTCTCTTGCCAATATTTGATTAGATTGATCTTCGGAAACATCAAATTTAGAAATTCTTTCTTGTCTCTCAATGTCGGTCATCGGTAAATTTGAGATGATTTTAGACCAGTGCTCTTCGGTAAGGAGTTCTGTAGGAATATCCGTCTCAGGATACATTCTTGCTCCACCAGGTAATGGTCTCATTGGAGAGGTTGTTCCATCTTCTGGTGCACCTTTTTTGATTACGACATTTCTCACCTCTTGTGGCACTCTATGCCAAGCCATTCGAGCTCTATCAAGAACGCTCTCCAATGCAAGTTCGGCCTGCCAGTAAGGTGCTAGACAAAGAACGAACGCATCCTTATCACCAAGTTCTAATTGCTTTTTTACCGAGCCCACATGTGAATTTTCTATACCATATGCTGGCAATTCGTCGGAATGGAAAACTCCCTTTACCCCTGCTAATTTAGCAGCACCAGCAAGTTCACGCCCAAGCCTAGGTAATTGTGCACCGTCATTATCTAGTTGTTTAGTACCTATTAGACCATTAAGCCCGGGTAGTGGTAATGCTAGCATAACATATTTTTTATCTAAGCCAGATTTGACCATCTTCGATTCGCAATCAGAAAAAATTTCTGACACATCGACTAATCTGAGAGGTAACGCCTGCTCAACTTTTCTAGCAACTTCGAATTCTACATTTTTATCAGTTAAACGTCTATCTGGGGGAAGTAGAGGCAATTGCAAACCAGTTCTCAGTTTGTTAGACAAGCGATAAAAGTGTAATTGTCTAGCCATTTCCAGTCTTATTATTCTAGGAATCCAAGATAAATCTTGGCAGCCTTTTATCTCAATTCTATCTCCACAAGCGATTGAAACGTTTAGATCTTGACGAATACTTCCAAGTCCCCTTCTAACTCTTCTTGTTTGCCTAAGTGTGCGGCCTAAGGCAATCGCTGTTTGTTTTGCATGCTCAGGGGACTTGACGTCAGGGGCAGTAGCAATTTCAATTAATGGAAGACCTAGCCGATCTAAATTATAGATTACTTGTTCTCCATTTTCAGTTGAGATTGTATCTAATTTTCTCGCACTATCCTCTTCAAGACATAAAACATCAATTCCAACTAATCCACCTTCGGTGGATAATTTTCCGTCTGTAGAGATTAGAGTTGTGCGTTGAAAGCCGCTGGTATTAGAGCCGTCAACTACAGTTTTTCTCATTGTTTGGAAAAGCGAAACCGGTTTAGCATCTACTAAAGCGGAAACGGTCAATGCTATGTTGAGGGCTTCTCTATCATGTGCCAGTGGCGGTTGGTCATCTAATTCGATTAAGCCTGAATTGGGTGATTGGATGTAGATGAATGAGCGGTTTCTTCTGGATTCAAATCTAGCTGCGATGTCAACCTTTCCACCTTCCCCTCTAGAAGCGCGAAGTTTCCTTGAAAATCTTGGCCATACATCTGGAACTGTGTCGATACTCACATCATATAATTCTCCTGATTGTCTAGAATGTAACTTTCCTGTTGAAAGTTGTTGGTGGACTTCAAGGCCACACATGAAACCTATTTTCTGTGGGTCAAGAGCGTTGGCGTCGCTTACATCGCCTTCAGGTTCTGTAACATGTGCTTCCGCCATGACAATCCCAGTAGTTCATCCTTCAAGATAACAGCGGATAATGTCAAACAATCTGAAGGCTTTCATATCCTGAAGGACGCATGATACTTCCTTGAGAAACCAACTTTTCAATAATGTCTTCGGCTTTTGTTCTGGAAATACTATATTTCTCTGCCTCGTTATATACATCTAATACATTGGCGACCTTTACTTTGTTAGTAGACTGGTTTTGAAGAGTAGAAATTATTTCTAAAATGGTTCTTTCTTGATTTCTCACTGAGGTCTTCTTTCCGGTTTCAATAGAAGTCATATCGAAATTTTCACCCATCAACTCATTTCTCCAGGTTTTTGTCAGTCTAATTGCCCTTTCCACATCTTCGATATTTGCAACAGATGAGAGGCGTATTCTAGCGCTGGCTTCAGCCATTCTAGCAACTGCCTCTAAGGAACGTGCTGTAATTGAAACGCTGTCTGATGATTCCCCGCCTTTCTTTCTGGTTTCAACATAGAATTCAACAATTTTGTTTTGGGCTTCATCGTTCAACTTTGGATGAATAGATCTCTTAGCATAAGCAATATATTTGCGAATTAAATCTCTGGCTAGAATTTCATCGCCTTCTTGTGATTTTTGAAGACCGGCAATCGAACCTTTTGCTGGATCGGGTGCACTTCCTTCGGTGACGAGTAATTCACTAGTACCAATCAAGCGATTTTTAATAATGTGATGAGCAATTTTTGAGTCTTTAGATTCATCTGCGTCATCAGTTAATAGCCAAATTATATCAAATCTTGATATTAGGGGTGGGGCTAGATTAATCTGACCAGTAAAGGGTGTTTCAGAAACTGGCTCAAAGCGTCCGTTCTTCGGATTGGCTGCGGCGAGAACTGCGCATCTTGTCCTAAGACTAGCATTAATTCCGGCTTTAGATATAGAAATGGTTTGTTGTTCCATTGCTTCATGCATGCTAGATCTGTCGCCTTCGTTCATCTTGTCGAATTCGTCAATAGCCGCCAATCCTAAATCTGCTAGAACCAAAGCCCCCGCTTCTAAAGTCCAACGACCTTCAGCTGCGGAATCTTGAACAGCTGCTGCAGTGAGACCTGCTGCTGATGCAGACTGACCTGATGTAAATCTTCCACGCGGAGATATTCTTGACATATAGTTCAATAATTGTGATTTCGCAACACCAGGGTCGCCCATTAAGAGAATATGGAGGTCGCCTCTATTCCTTGTTCCGTCGGGATTTAAGCGTGCTACGCCGCCAAATAATTGAAGCATCAGGGATTCTTTCACACGATCCATACCAAAAATCGACGGTGCTATACTTCTAGTGAATAAATCATAAATGTCATTTCTACCAGCCAACTCCTTAATCTCTAATTCTTCATCTTCAGAAATTTTTATTTCTTCTAGCGGCACATTTTGGCGCTCAAGTGAATGAATTCTGAGAAATATATCGAATACTGGTGTATCTTTCCCACCTTTCCTTTGAGAACGAATGAATAACACACCATTTGCCTTCACTCTATCTCCTGGATTCAGTTTACCGGCTAAATCATGCTCACCAATACAAATAATTCTTTCAGGTTGAATACCCCCTTTCATTTGTTCAGGAAGTTCCTGCAGTTCAATAAATTGAGAGTTGATTAATATCGATTCGTCCTGTTGTAAAACGAACCTTGTTTGGCGTTTTGGTTTTCCACAGCCTCCATCAATTTGTGAACATTCAATAGGTTCAATCAGTTCTTGCTCATTCGGTTGATTTACAATAGTTACATGGCCGCAAGAGGCGCATTCAAATGATGCTGAGTAAATTCTAGGTCTTACTCCTGAAATCTTGGTTGTAACAGCATCAATCGCTAACATTTGACCGATATCATCTGATCTTAATTGTGAAACAATCCTAACTTGGTCGCTAGGTAGATGGACTATTCGGACAAATGGAAATATTTCTGGATGTCCTGCATCGCGTAAAAATTGCCTCAATGCATGATTTGCTGCATGGAAGTGTAGTTCTGGATGTTCGATGATATCATGTGCAAATTCATCATCAAACCCTTCAATAATTCTATATGATACTTCTAAGGATTGTTCATCTGGCCAATTTTGAGCCAGATTGTGAACTGCTTCGGCGTATAAATCTTGGATCATTGAGGTCCAACGTGCTGGTAAATCAAACTCTTGTAACAACTAATCCCCCCTATCCCAATGTCGCGAACAGTTTGGCAATAAGTCAACCGTTTATGTACTCTTTTCTAAGCAAACCCTCACCCCTATATTTCCACTGGAAGAATAGTGGCTCTGTATGCTTTTTTTACAAAAATTAGCCGTGTCCATTGCCCGTTCGCCACGGCCGCAGAACCAATGAGTGATGAACTTCTGGAGTGTCTATGCCCAAACATTCTTTTGCGCCGATTCTTGGTCAAATTGATAGATTTGTAATTGATTCGGAACTGTTAGAAAATCGACTTGGAGATCCAACTGCTAGAGAAGTTCTTGTTCACATTACGCCCCAAGGAATGGAGTTAATCGAAAAAGGAGTGAAATTACCAGCGATTATTTACTTAGCACCTTTTACCTCGTCTGCTCCTGCAAGAGCCGGATGGAAGGCTTTTTCTGAGAGTATATTGCAACGACATGAAAGGTTGGTAGGAACTGGAGAAATGTCTCCCTGTTTGTTGGTTTTACCAGATACCTTTACTTCATTGGGAGGAAATCAATTTGTTGATACACCGGTATTAGGAAATTGGAGTGCATGGTTATCAACAGACCTGAAAAAATCAATAATTGAAAGATATTCTTGCAATGGCAAATTTGGCTTGATTGGCAAGTCTTCAGGAGGTTATGGTGCAATGTATAACGCTCTTACCAAACCGGACCATTGGGATGCTATTGTGAGTCATTCTGGCGATGTCGGGTTTGATACTATGTTTATGCCTACTTTTGCCGAAACCGTTACCCATATCTCACGTTACGGTTCGCCTGCTGATTACGTTGACTCAGTGTTAAAATCAGATAAGATGAGTTCTGATGATTTTCATACATTGATGGTATGTGCGATGGCGGCCTCGTATGATCCTGCGGAATTTAGTGAAGACAATCCTTTTGGCATTCAGTTACCGGTTGATATGAAATATTGTAAACTAATAGAAGAGCGATGGTCTAAATGGCTAGAATTCGACACCCTAAAGTTAATTGAATCAAAATCAAGTAATCTAGAATCATTGGAATTATTATTCATCGATTGTGGTAATCGAGACCAATATGGTATCCAATATGGCAGTCGTAAGTTAGTTGATATGCTCTCTAAATTAGGAATTGAACACAGATGGGAAGAATTCGATGGTACTCATTCCGGTATTGATTACAGACTAGATATTAGCCTGCCTTTACTTTCTAAATCTTTGACCAGTTGAGCCGGTTAATTCATCAGTCCCCTATGGATGGAATATCATGGACGAACCAATGGACTATGCTAGTGCGGGCGTAGATATTGATTTGGAGGGTTCTGCAGTAGCTTCGCTAATTTCATCATTGGGACGTTCGGTTCGCCAGGCAGGCACTCCCGGAGCACCTGTTGACTTACCAGGTGGATTTGGTGGATTGATAGAATTTGGAGATAGTCTTCTTGCATTAGCAACCGATGGAGTGGGGAGTAAACTTCAGATTGCTTCAAAATTAAATCAATGGGCTGGAGTAGGTATAGATTGTATGGCAATGAATGTTAATGACCTATTATGTGTTGGTGCTGAACCGATTGCATTTGTTGATTATGTTGCTGTTCCAAAGCCGGATCCTGAGACTCATGCTGCCTTGGGAGCATCCCTTGCTGAGGCTTGTCGTCTTGCAAGAGTAACATTAGCCGGTGGCGAAACTGCTTCACTACCCGGCATTGTGACCGAGTTAGATTTGTCAGGGACTGCGCTTGGATATCTAAAAAAAGGCGAGGCTATAACTGGCGAGAATTTACAAGAAGGAGATGTATTAATTGGTTTACCATCATCTGGAATTCATTCCAATGGCTATTCTCTGGTTCGAAGAATAATGGAACACTCAGAATTTGATTATACCGATGAAGTACCTTTTGACCCCAGTAGCACTGGCCGAGAAGTTCTACGGTTTGCGGGAAAAGAAAAAACAACCTTAGGGGAAATCTTCCTCAATCCGACCAGAATTTACTGTGACCCAGTGGTTGATTTAATTCATTATGCGCAACAAAATAGTCAGTTGTCAATAAGTGATCTTCGTGCAATTTGTCATGTAACTGGTGGCGGATTATCGAACTTGTTGCGACTACACAGCAGCCTAGGATGGCATATCAGCAATCCTTTACCAGTACATCCTGAGTTTGCATGGCTACAGGAAATCGGAGGTGTTGAAACCCGTGAAATGTATCGAACATTCAATATGGGTATTGGTATAATTATAGCAGTAAGTGCCAATAAAGCAAACCATATTTGTGATTGGTTACAAAAGAAAATGGCTGGTGTCGAGATAATTGGAACTGTTGTTGATAATGGTCACAAAGTAACTCATTCGATTGAAGAAGTTGAATTTTCTCATTACTAATTCAATCAATTCCTAACTCGAAGACTGTCCTAATTTTGATAAGTCGTCTTCGGTATTGAAATTATTAAACTGTCCGGCAATTTTTTCATTCACTACAGAAGGAATGTTAGAAAAAAGTCCCCTGATATCATTGGCCGAGAAATCAATCTTTTCTTTATCTGATATGACCGATAATAGTGGTTGACGATTACCTAAATAGTCTACAGGTGTAGCGTTATCAAAAGTATCAAGCCAGCTAAGGGCTTCTTTTTCCAGATTAAAAGCGTCGCAAGGAATTAATTGAATTCTGTCTTCGATGTTGTTAAAGCACCACTTGATTATGTCTAGCGCCCCACGTAAACCAGTAGGATCGGGCCAAACCTCTCCTTCAAAAAAATCAATTCTAGATTCATCGCCACATAGGGTGATGATGCTAGATTTCCCCATAGATTTGCATAATTGATAAATTCTATTTGTGCCTCTTTCCATCATCGATTTATCTTGTTTCATACGTGAGCTTTTACCACCGGCCAAAATTACGTAAGTGGTCATAATCATCATCAATGTAGTTCGTCAAGTTTATTCATGGCACCTTCTAATTCTAGTAGTAAACTTCGAACCCGTTCTAACAGTGCCTTTCTCTCTCTTGAAGAACGGGCCTCGGGAAGCCATTCTAATAGACGCCTTACATCTTGCGCGTCCCTGTTGACGGTCCACTGAAGTACAGATTCCATGACTGGGTCTTCAGTCGGAAGAAATCGCTCACTCATGGTTCCGCTAAGGAAAACCGGTGTTTCAAGTATTTGATTTCAATAAGTTATTTCTTATCTTTTCAAATAATTCGCCGCCAGCAGGTGCAGAAATAACTAGTGATTTCAATTCTCCAATGCCTTGGCTCCTCACGGAAATAAAAAGCATCGCAATTTGGTGCCATAAATCACTTTGCTGGGCCATCGCTATGAGCCATTCATCATCTGGGACCTTGTTATCTGAGCGATTTATTTCTTCGGTAATTTCTAAAATTGTTTCAAGTGGTTCACTTTTGTTGAATAAGTGAATTAGTACAATCCAGGGATCTTCATTCAAATCTTCCCTGTTCATATTAGCTAATAATAATCCTACCAGTTTTAGATCTTCTTTTCCGTGCCTTTTCCAAAGTTTGGGAATCAATTTTGCTAATTTTCTCCTACTAGGTGTATTAGTAAACAACCAAGAAGTTAACGTTCGCATTTCAGGGTCGGTACAACCATAGTGAAAAGAGAAGGCCCCTTGTTTTGCCAAAATATCTGTCTTCGGTTTGGTATTCATTCCTGGAGTTCCGGCTTGATATGCTCTAAGTAAAAATTTCATGGTCTTACGCTTAGATTTGAGAACCTTTGGCGATGTATCTGCCAGTAATTGATCTAGTTGAAGGTTCATTTCTTAGCACCATCAGTTGATTTCTTTCGTACGACATCGAATAAGTCGCCGACTAAATTAACTGAATCCCTCAAAGTACCTAACATCTTGTCTATAACATTAGGATCTTCGAATTTCTCTTTAACAATTTCACGAAGTTGAGCCTCAATCTTTTCGTGCTCATCATCGTCAATTTCGAATAGATCTCTTAAGTGCGCCAAAACCCTAAACTCATCACGTGACAAGGAAGCATTAACGATCGCTATTTCGAAGACTTTTGTGTAAATCTCCTTTGCTTCTAAAAGAGTAATTGGGTTTCCGCCTTTTATCGATTTACCGTTTCTTATAGCTTCATATATCTTAGAAGGTTCATCTTCTTCAAGATTTAGTGCGCTGGCTAATTTAATGACCAGTCGCTTTTCTTCCCTAGTCAATATGCCGTCAACAAGCATGACTTCTATCGTGCTTTGGAAGGCCTCCAAACTATAGCACAGAACTCCGGACACAATTAGCCGATGCACTTACTGTTCTTGAATTAGTTGCCCATTAAAAAAAGCATAAATTGCGGTTTTTCAACGCGAGCATTCAATAAGTATTGGTCGCAGGAGAGTTTGTTCACATCATGTTCACGCCTGAGATCGTCTCACGGCTTTGGAAAGTTGGAGTTTCTCTAACATTCTGTTCAGGGATGTGGATAATAAGGAGATATTCAAATGGCAAAGAAATCAAATAACCGTGGAGGACATAACTCAAAACAGAGCAAGGCGATGAAGTACCAAATTCGCGCTGATATTAAAGTAAATGGAACAGTTCAACGCAAGGACATCATTGGCGCCATCATGGGACAAACCGAGGGATTGCTCGGTGATGAACTAGAGTTGAGGAAATTACAGAGGACTGCAAGAATTGGTCACGTAGACGTTGAAATGGAAACCAAGGGCGGAAAGGTCCATGGGATGATAATTATTCCTAGTAGCCTAGATAATGTTGAGACTGCAATTATTGCATCGTCTTTAGAAACTATAGACAGGATTGGCCCATGTACTGCAAAAATTGTAGTTATGGAAATACTCGACATAAGAGCAAACAAGAGAAATACTGTTGTTGACAGAGCAAAGGAACTATTGTTGAAGATGGTCAATTCTGGAGAAGCGGCCTCGAAGACTGTTATAGAAGAGGTTCGTTCTGTTTTGACAGTAGGAACTGCTACTTCATATCACGGCCTCACCTGTGGTCCAAACATTGAAAGTTCCTCCTCACTAATTGTTGTTGAGGGAAGAAATGATGTTAGAAATCTACTAAATTGTGGTGTAAAAAACGCAATCAGCGCCGATGGTACTGGTGAGATGAAACAAGAACTAATCGATTTGGCTAATGGTAAAGAAACCGTTGTATTGGCAATAGATGGAGATCGGGGTGGCGAAATGCTATTCACCCAACTGATGGATATGATGAAAGTTGATTATGTCGCACAAGCACCAGTAGGACAAGAATGGGAACTTCTTCCTCAAAAGACCGTTACTAAGTGCCTATCTATGAAGATTGAAGCAAGTAAATTTGCTCACCAAATTAGTAAAAAGCAAGAAAAAGACGACAAGAAGGCCGGTGTTGAAGATAAAAATTGGGCTGATGACATGGACGAGACTTACTCTCAAAAAGAAGTGCCTGCTGAAGTGCATGAATTCTTTGACCACCTAGACGATCTCGACAAAAATAAAGCACTATTCGTAATGGTTGATGGTTCAATTTCAGAACCTATTGGCCCGTCAAAGTTGGCAAAGGCTGCTGAAGAAGCAGATGGTGCAATTGCTATTGTGTTCAACGGCCCTGTAAGCGATAGAACACTTGAAATTGCATCTAGTGCAGCGATTGAGACTGTTGTAGGTACCAAGGCTGGTAAAGGATACCAAGAGCGCGATGATGTAAAATCATGGTTGTCTGATATTCACAGTTGAATACCAAATGATATTACATAAATTCGGGCATATTAAGAAGCGTGTTGGCCGTGCCTAACCCATGAGCGACAGTGACTCGTCTAGTTGGCCGGATGATGAGGACCCATTTTCATCAATTGATGAGAACTCATCAGAAGAAAATGATGTAGAGCCATCAAACCTTCTAGAAGATGAAACCTATGAAGAATCGGATGAAAGCATAGAGGAAATAGAAAAGACTGTTACTTCTAATGAAAATATGGAAGTGGCTCAATGGAGTCTTCCAATAAGAGCTGCCCCTATTTTGGCGCTTGCAGGAGATGAAGTTCAAGAGTTCCCGTTAGTCGAGACCCCTGATGGTTTGTCCTCTACATCGTTAGTAATCAATGAAAAATTAATTAGAATTGTCGAATCTAATTATGGAAATGACGGTCAAAGAAGATTAAACATTAAATCTGCAATGAAACATGAATTAACCGGTTTTTCTCATAATCACAACGAATTAATGCATAAACATCAGTGGCTATGGATTAGCGCTTTTATTGGCGGGCTATTAATTTCGATATTGATTCCTATGGTTTCGCTTTTAGGACAGTTACTGGTAGGCATCGGATTGATCGGTTGGGCATACATGCATCTAGAGGTTCACAGTCTAGAGTTTTCAGCGAATGGTTCAAAACATAAAATTACCCTTACCGGATATGGTTCAAACAGGCCCCGATTTAGATTGAGTATGGCTTTAATTGGGCCTACATTAGCCAAATATATGGAGGTAGGAGAGTTCGATACAGAATCGATTAACGACCTTCATGAAGCCTTATCTAAACCTCAGCAAATTATTTCACCTAATTCTCAAATACAATCTTCACAACAACAATTCAATCAATTCCCAGCGCCTAACCCGCCTGAGGTAATGAATCAGTCACAACCTCCAGAGCTAAATTCGCTGCCACCGCCCCCTGCTATATCTGACTCAATTAATTCCGCCAACGGAGTCAATAACCTACCTCCACCACCTCCACCACAAGAAGTTGAACAGAATGATTCGTCTGATAATATGAAAGTTATTGACCACGCTCCAATGCCGCCAACTCCACTGGGTGAACCTGCTCCACCTGCAGCTGGGCCGCCTACATCAGCACCGGCTAATACTCATGCTCCACCACCGCCAACGTCTTTACCAACGCCTGCACCACCAACAAATCCTGGACCGCCCATTCCCCCTCCACCGGCTAAATCATCACTTCCACCTGCGACTTTACCCCCTCCATTACCACCGCCGATTGGTTTAGGCTTAGGGCCAATCGATGCGGGAGAGGTGCCACTCAATGCACCTTTGCCGGATGCTCCTGAAATTGCAGTTAAGGCATCTCCAGTTGAAGAATCATTGACTGAAGATGAACAAAATGAACTGCTTGAAGAGTTAAAGTGATTCAATTCGCTTCTACTACGACTCCACTGGCAGATGGAATGTCCATGCTATTTATCAGCGTCTCAACCTCTCCAAATAATGATTCAATATCTGCTGAATTTGGTAATGATTTTTCATCCTTTGTTAACGGAACTGCAAAGCCTGGTCCAGGAATTCTGTTCAATGCGATTCCAAGATTCTTTGCATCCTCTAGGAAATTACCTTTGGCGCTGGAATGACGTGCTTCAAGTCTTGCCTTCATCCATTTTTTGTACTTGTGCAAAGCGGAAATAATCTTTGTTAGCATCGCTTTTCTATGCTGATCTTTTTGTTCGCCTTTTGGTATTAGTCTTAATGCGATCCTCAGCATCCTATCTATTCTCATATCCCTAGGTTCGACTCCTACATATGGGGCTATTGACTTCCTTATTTGATCGATTGGTTTTGATTTTCCATCAAGAATATTAGATGCGACATCGCTTAATCCTAAGGCTAACAAAAATCTAGAGTATTCTTCTAACAGGCCGTCTTCAATCAATTCGACCATCGGATCGTCATTAAATTGATCAACTGTTTCTAACTTAGGTTTCAACTCGACAGGCTGAGAGTTTAATTCTAACTCTACTGGAGGATTTTCTTTTATTTCCCTTCTCTGAATTACCTGTTCTTTTTCTATAACCTTTGGCTCATCTTCAACCTCATCGGCTTCGGCTTTGAATTTGCTTTGTTCATCCATAGCGTCTAGTATTGCTTCATGGGCGTCCTCTAAGGTATCCTTAGGGTCCTGAATTGATTCCGGTATTGGCAGTAATGTTTTTCTTATTGGTTTGGGTTTCCATGCTACAAATGTGAACTCTGAATCTTCAACGTCCATACTTGAAAGATGTTTCATAAATGTGGGTATGTTACTGGCCAACTGTGATAATTTGAGAGGGTCTTGTAATTCCTCTTGTACCTGAATTGCCAGTTTAACATCACGACTCCAAGGTAATGCAGTAAGCCGTCTCCTCAATGAATCGTGGTTAGAGATTAATGGCCTAACATTGGCTAATATCTTAGCTACTTCAATTGGATTATTCTCTAATTGGTCTAATAGATGGTTCACATACCAACCTGCATTCTGATATTGTGATAATTCATTGCTTAATTTGACTTCTAACCTTTCACTGATTGTTGAAGTAATAGCGGAGTTGCCAGTTAGTGAAGCATTATTGCTTGTTCCGAACTTCCTTGAATGAGCGAGGAAATTCTCAAACTCTAAAAGATTAAATCTTGAAGAAATTGTGTCTTCTGAAGCTTTCCCTTGCTTAATTAGATCTAATAAGTCCGATTCTAACATCCTTCGATGCCTTGCCCTTCTCCTCGAACTGTTTTCAATCATCAATATTGTATCTTCAATAATATCAGGGCCTGCATCAATTTCACGTAATAGCGAGACCCTTTTGCTAATTATCTGTTCTCCCTCAAAGGAGGTGTCGATATCCAATAATTTTTCAATGCAATCTACTCGCTGTTGCCATAAATCCTGTGACTGTTTAATTTCATCTAACGCAATCTTTGGGTTGTTTTGAATCAATGTTTGATAACCGTCCAATACCAAGCCTAAGTTTTGAAATCTTTCTATTATTGACAGGGATTCTAATTCTGATTGTCTTGACTTTTGTAGAAGATTTTCTACTACATCAATCAGGTCGTCTGTATTTTCTAGATAACCTAGATAGTTATGGCCTTCGTTTTCATCAGGCCAAATTTCCACAAGTTTTCGATATCTCTCAAGCCAATGCAGATGTTTGGAAACACTGTTTTCAAGTTCAGGGAGGTTGGTTTCCCATTGCATAAGTTCATCTGGTCGAATAACTTCATCGTGAGAGAAGATAATTCCCTTTTCTCTCCAAGCAAAAATTTGGTCATTTACATCAGATAAACGCTGGTGTAAATCATCACTGATAGAGGAAATTTTTGATTTTAATTCAATCAAATCTTGTTCGGTGGAGCGCCCAATCAACGCAAGTCGATGTTTTTCATAATCTTCCGCAATTTTATCATCAAATGGTGATAGTTTATCGATAATCTGTAATCTCAAGAGTTCATACTCTGTATGCATTCTTTGCTTTTCAGCTATCTCTTCCAAGGCTTCTATCATTGGCAAATCAATAATATATTCTGCATCATATCCCTGTTCTTTTAGTAATTCAACAGATGCGAAAATGGTTCTTTTTTGCCGTGCTTCATTCTGTTCTAAGATAGATAATTCATGATCTATTTTCACCGCCATTTCGGGCGACTTGAACATAGGTATAAGAACAGAAAGTTGAGGATGTGATGAAGGGTCTAGTGAGTCACACCGAGCCAAAAAAAGCAACATTTCCTCTCCTTTGCGAACCGCGTCCCATTCAGATCTATTTTGAACAAGAATCAATTCCCAAGGCCGATTACTTTTTGCCCACTCTTCATATTCCTGAAGAATAATTTCTCCTTTCATAGGGTCTTGAAGTTCATTTAACCATTGAGAAAATAGTTCATTTTTTTCCAACCATTCGAAATTTAATCTATCTCTTAAATCACTAGACAAATTGACCAAATATTCAACCCTTAACAGTGCCTCTGTGGCTGTATCTGGGTTTTCAGAAAGATACTGCTCAATGCCACTGACTTCCCAGCCCATATTTGCCCAAATTTCAATACTATCACTAAACCAAGACGAGTTTGATTCGCCATTAGCGTGACCTTCCATATGTTGACCCCAACACTGTTGAAAAGTGAAAGCCTTTGAATGTGAGCAAAGAAGTAATAAAAAAAGTGAGGTTTTTTGTCAATTTTGTATTCTTCGGTCTAAAATAAAAGGTCGTGAAATAGCGTTGTTTACACCCAGTTTAGCCGATGAGCATAAAGGGGCAAAGAAAACTCGTGCACTATGGAACCGCTAACTGCTTTATTTGGAATCGCTGTCATTGGCGCTGGAGGAGGCACTGGATATTGGCTAAAAAAGACCCACGATAAGTTAGTTGAAGTAACTGAAAATAACATAATACTGCAACAGAGCCAAGGAGCACACTTTAGCCACCTTAATTCAGAAGTCTCTAGAATGAATTCTAGATTAGCAACATTAAACGGAATGGTCGAGGCCTTACGTGCTACAAATCCCGAACTTGATGGTGCATTATTGGCACACAATACAATTACACATCTGGAACAAATTGGTGAAATAGGCAACTCATTGGATGAACATGGCATCTTCGTAGAAGCACTAGATGCTCTTGAAATGTTAGTTTCTTCGATTTCTATTGAAAGCAGCGTGGATGATAGTGACCTGTTAAATCAAAATACCTCAAATTTAATTTTAAGACTTTTAGAAACATTCGATTCCCATAATATGACTGCGGATAACATGGGATTAAAACCTGTGACTGCTCACAAATTAGGCCATGCTAGTCTGTCTCTAAGGCGTTATGATTGGGCAGAGACCTGCTTCGGAATCGCTTATTCATCTTCACCAGGAAATAGTAACATCTTGCAAGCATTGGAACATATTGCGATAGAAAAAGGTGACCAAGATGTCAGAAGACATTGGTTAGAGGCTCGAATGACTGTTAATCCGGATGATCCTGAGTTGCTACGTGCACACGCCCATTTGCTAGCGAAAATGGGGGATATGGAAGCAGAGCGAGATGTAAGAAGATTAGAGGCATTGGGGCTTGATACGCCCGCAGATAGATCACTGCTATCCGGATTGCGTGCACGAGCGGGTTCCCGCTCTGAGGCTTTAGAAGCAATTGAGAACGCATTGAACGAAGACCCTAGCCAATCAAAGGATTGGTTAAGTTACGCGAATCTATTATTTGAGGAAAATGAAAACTCAAAGGCGCTTGAAGCCGCCGAAAAGTGCCTGGAGCTTGATAGACAGTGTGGAGATGCATGGGCACTGAAAGCAAAATTACTAGCCCCGAAAACAAATAGACTGAAAGACGCGTTAAAGGCTTCAATTCACGCAGTTGCATTAGAGGCCGGAGGAGTTGATCTTATCCTGTTAAAGGCTGACTTATTATTGACTGAAGGTTCGGCTTCTGCAGCAGAGGAATCCTTGACCAAAGCGCTTGAAAAAGATAAGATGAATGGAGAATTAAGAGCTAGAATAGCCACTAGGAATCTACTTGATGGAAGAATTAATGATGCTCAGAAGTTACTTGATGAAACCCCAGTAGGGATCGACCATGCTTTACTTCATGTAGTAGAGGGGCGGTTACATTTAGCGTATGCAGATAGAACTAGAGACGGCACTGGAGAAACCGACGTTACATTACTATCTGTAGCAATATCTGCATTCGAAAATGCATTGAAACTAAACCGAGAATTAGGAGTTGCTTGGCTGGGAATGGCAAGGACGAATAGACTGTTGAAAAATATTGATTCGGCGGAAGAAGCATTGGCAAGGGCTGGTCGATTATTACCGGAAGACGACCCTTCAGTTGCTGCAGAATCTGCACTTTTATTCCTAGACAAAGGAGACATCACGGCAGCTGCTCAGCAAATAGACATCGCCGATATACATGGCCAGAGCCCGATAATCACCTATGTCAGAGGCAATATTGAAGCACGTAGTGGACACTTAGACAGAGCATTGGACTATTACGCAAAAACACTGGACAAAGATCCAGGACATATGCGGGCGAGATTAAATCGATGTAGTATTTATATGGCAATGGATGAAGGAAAGCAGGCATTGGATGATGCAGAAATATTGCTAGATTTAGCTCCAAATTTTACACTTGCTAGATTCAAGAAAGCCGAGGCTGAAATGAGTTTAGGAGAGTGGTCAAATGCACGCTCTGACCTAGAAATGGTTCTTGAAAAGGCCCCTCACCACCACCAAGCATTAACACAATTGGCTGCTTGCTTTGTTGCCCTAAAGAGACCGGAAAGAGCAGAGGGGCCGCTCAATGATGCACTTAGAATGGCGCCGGATTATGCCCCTGCGTGGCACCAAAGAGGTTTGTTGTATTTGGAATGGGGTAAGGATGACAACGCTTTGAGTGATTTTGAAGCGGCTGTCAAAGCTGACTCGCAACATATAGATTCTAGATTACACATTGCTGCCATACATCATGAGGCTGAACAATTTGATATTGCTTCAGCCGCATGGCGTGCGGTGCTACAAATTGACCCTGACCACTTAGTTGCCAAGACTAGATTAGATGAATGTGAAATTAAGTTAATGGCAAAATAGTGATCAAGATTTTGCTGCTTTTTCAGCCTCAAAAACTGTTGCTCTAACTGCAATAGCAGTATCTGGGGTTACTGAAATACTAGTTATACCACAATCGATAAGGAAAGGAGGGAACTCGTCCGGGAAATCTGAGGGCGCTTGCCCGCATATACCAATTTCTAGACCCTTGGCTTTGAATTTTCTAACGATTTCTCGAATCATCGATTTAACTGCTGGAGACCTAGCATCTACCGGGTTCTGATAGCCCTCTAAATCATCGCGTGATACAGCGTAAACAGTCTGCACTAGGTCATTAGAACCGATAGATCCTCCTGCCAAAGTCATCATTTCCATAAATCGATCTGCTTCTATGGCATTAGATGGTAATTCAACCATCACGAATAAATCGGTTCCAAAACTCGGTCCGATATCATTTTCCTCAAGCAAATTCTTGACCATTTCACCTTCTTCTGGTGTACGGCAAAAAGGAACCATCAACTGTAAGTTGTCTAACCCAAAGTCGTATTTGACCGATTTCATTGCCGCAATTTCCATTTCGAAAGCAGGCTTGAATTTCTCGTCCAAATATCTAGATGCACCTCTCCATGCAATCATAGGATTCTCTTCTACAGGCTCGAAAATTGAACCACCTAATAGTTCTCGATATTCATTTGATTTGAAGTCCGATAGTCTAACCAAGACAGGTCGGGGATAGAAAGCAGCACAGATTAGACCAACTCCCTCTCGAAGTTTGTCGATAAATAATCCTCTTTTGTCTTCATATGCCCAAGCACGACTCTCTAGTGATTCGACTAAACTTCTAACGTCGCTAATATCAGCATCAACAAATGCCTCTTGATATGGCTTTAGCCCAGATGTTAACTCACCTGTCTCTACATATTGCTTTAGATCATCATGATGGACAAATGCCAGAGGATGAATGCCGAGTTCCGAGGATAAAATGAATTCAATTCGCGCAAGGCCTACGCCATCCACAGGCAACTTTGAATCGATAAGCGACTTTGTAGGGAATCCCACATTGAGTTTAATTTTAGTCGTTAATTCCATATCCTCGTCGAATGATACCTCTTCAATTTCAAATGGAACCTCTCCAGAGTACACGTATCCTGTATCGCCTTCAGCACAACTCCCAGTTACAATCGAAAAGTTTGGCAAATCCATAGCATCTGAACAACCTACAATTGCTGGTATTCCGAATTCGCGAGCGATAATTGCTGCATGTGAGGTTCTTCCGCCTTTCCGTGTTATAATCAGAGATGCTTGTTTCATCAAAGGCTCCCAATCAGGAGTTGTCATCTCGGTAACCAAGACATCTCCTTCCTCAAATACCGATAATTCAGATGATATCTCTTCCATTGACATACCTGAATCTATCAATTTTCGCAATTCTCGCTTGCCTTCCAGTACTTCCCCATAGGTTCTATACAACCTAACCTTTCCACTACCGATGCGTTTGCCAACTGCTTGCCCAGTTGCCAATACTCTGCCTTTCTTTTTCAGTGAGTCGGCTAGTTTTTCATCGATTTTGTAGATAGTCATTTTATTTC
>CENQ01115587.1_pt1 | contig 27608 bp, 33 predicted proteins | sample 356171 | NCBI WGS metagenome assembly CENQ01 (sample SAMEA2619802, study PRJEB7988) | marine metagenome | biome: marine biome (ENVO:00000447); feature: surface water layer (ENVO:00002042); material: "saline water (ENVO:00002010), including plankton (ENVO:xxxxxxxx)" | depth 5 m
GGCGTTATGGTTCACGAATTCAGACACGTACCAAACACTTCTCAAGGTACCTCAGGTACTCAGAAAGGTGGATCTGGTAGTGATGTTGATTTCGCTGCTAACCTATTCTGTGGAGCTCAAGCTCTTGCTATGGCAGATATCGGTTTGCCTGAAATAGTTGAAGACACTTTTGACTATGGAAACCAAAACGGTATTTCTATCGGTAAGATCATGGGTCTTAAAAAACCAGTCTACAACTCTGACATTTCTGGTCAGAATGAAGACTTTGGTGTAATCAGAGTAGATTGCGCATTTTAATTAAGATTGAGGTGGTCTTCGGACCACCTCTTTCTACTAAACAGGAGTTTTAAATGGAAGAAAGAAAAACTATGAAAGTTATCTCAAAAATAGATTTATATGTATCACTAAAAACTGGTGATGCTGTTCGTTTATACGCAGGAGAAGCAAGAGAATTTCCAGAATATATTGGATATGCTTGTTTACAAGCTGGGGCTAGAGAAGTAAAAGAAGAGCCCAAAACAATAGAAGATGTTATAGAAGAAACTACAGAAAAACCAAAATCGAAAGCAAAACCTAAAACAACTAAGAAAAAGTAGATGGCCGGTACATTACAAGCACAACATATTTTATCCAGGGTACGTAATATACTTCAGGATAATACTGGTGTGCGTTGGACCGATGGTGAATTGTTTGATTATTTAAGTGATGGTCAAAGAGAAATTGCTAATTTTAGACCAGATGCTACTGCTACACATGCAAATGTACAGTTAGCAACTGGCACTGAACAAACAATACCTGCAGATGGTTTAAGGTTGGTAAAAATAGTAAGGAATGTTGCAAGTACTTCTGCTAGCGCTACTGGTGGTAGAACAGTTAGAGTAGTATCAGAAGATTCTTTAAATAGCACCGAACCAAACTGGCATGATCCAACTGTAACCGGTGATGCTACCCACGGTACTGAAGTAAAACATTATATTTTTGATGGAGATGACCCTAGAGTATTTTATGTATATCCGGGAGTAGCGGGTAATGCTTTTGTAGAAGTTGTATATTCCAAAAACCCAACAAGTATTAGTGCAGCTACAGACTTAATACAAGTGGATGATATCTTTGCCAATGCACTAATAAACTATGTTTTATATAGAGCATACCTAAAAGATGCCGAGTTTGCTGGTAATCAACAACGTTCCGCTAATTTTTATGCTATCTTTAGTCAAAGTTTAGCTAGGGGTGGAATAATTAGAGATGCAATACAACCTGATCAAGGGGTAATGAATGGCTAGTTTTGATTCGTTAATTAAAGATGTTTTACCATATGTTCCGGGTTGCCCTGATTCGTTAATAGAAACTACATTACGTTCTGCAACCATAGAACTTTGTGAAAAAAGTAAAGCTTTTACTCATGACTTAGACCCTATAACTACTATATCAGGAGTTTATGAGTATGAGTTTGATCAACCCAGTGGTACAGATGTACATCAAATATTATGGGCTACTTATGATGGAAATGATTTAGACCCTATCAGCCCAAGAAGTTTAGAACTAAATTACCCTGATTGGCGAGATAAATCAGGTATACCGACTGTGTATTTACAAAAAACACCGGATACTTTTTGGTTAGTACCAGTGCCTAATGCAAAAAACGTAAATGGTTTGCTATTAAATGTAGCTTTAAAACCTAGTAGAACTAGTAATAATATAGACACTAATTTTAGTAATGATTACCGAGATGGTATTGTTTATGGTGCTGTTTATAGGCTATTAAGAATGCCTAGTAAAGAATGGACAGACCCAGTAGCTGCTGCTGATTATTTTAACTTATTTCAAGCTCAGGTATCTGATGCAGAGTTAAGAGGTAGAGGTGGTAATATTGGTGTGAAAAGAACAGTAAAATACAAAGGTGCAGGTTTATCCCCAAGGAAGAGGTATGGACGATATGGCAAAGAGTTGGACTATTAATGGTAAGGTCTTTGAATACATTCCATTAGAGGATGTTAAAGTTGCTTACAATACAATAGAACCGGATCTTAGAAAAGTAGCCGAAAAGTCTTACGCTGATTGGATACCCGCCGATGTATACGCAGCATTGCGAAAAGGCAGTTCTGAGCTATACATGGTGTATGAGGATAATTACTATGCAGGTTTTGTTATAGTGTCTATTTTAGATGATGCTGGAGGAGAGAAAACATTATATATTTGGGTTGCTTATAGTAGGCCCAGATATAATATAATAGGGGCAGGTGTAGAGTTTTTAGAAGGACTTATACAAAACACCAGCATAACAGGAATGGAGTTTCATTCCGACCGTTCTGGATGGAGTAGAGCGGCTAAAAAGCACGGATTTAAAGCAGTAACAACAGTTTATAGAAAGGAAGTTTAATGGGTAGTAAACCGAAACCGCAGGAATATAGACCGAGCGAAACGGAAAAACAACAAGCACGTCAAGCAGAAGCTGATCAAGCGTTTTTTGAGTCAACTTATGATCCTTTGCTACGCAAAATGCGTGATGAGTCTTTGAAAACTAATACAGAGGCTACATTGCGAGGTCGTGCACAAGCTGACACAATGCAAACACTTACAGGAAAGCCTACTTTAGGTGCTGTCTCTAGTGTAGACACTGCAGCAACTAGAGCTTCCGGTGCGGTAGCTAATATGTTGCAAGCTAACGTGCTGGCAAAAGATGTTAAAAATCAACAGCAAGTTGGAGTATTAGCAACAGCTAGAGGACAACAAGCTGATGCCGGTAGTGGCTTAGCACAAGCAGCTAAATTAGCTAGATCAGAAGGTTTAAATAGAGCAACTGCAGCTTTAAGTAGAAGCACTAATATTATGGGTAATATTGGTAAAGTCGGTGGTGCGGTTTTGAAAAAAGGTCTGGATGATAGTGGCTTTTTTAGGAGGACTGGTTAAGTATGGGTAGTCCAAGAGCAGCTTTAGCTCGAGTAGCTCGAACAATCCAAGGAAGGGACGTAAAGGATCCTGATAAGGTATTTGCTGATGTTTCTCAACGTCAGTATGATAGGTACGAGCGTGACTTCAAGCCTTTTGAAGTAGATTTAGTAGCCCGTGCTCAATCAGACACTAGTTTAATAGATAGAGTTCCTCAAGATGTAGAACAACAACAAAGAATTGCTGAAGGTGTAAGTAGAAGGAATAGAGAGAGATTTGGTTTTGAGTCTACTCAAGCTTTGGCCGCTGAAAGAGAAAGAGCTTCACAAAGGGGCGAAGCTTTAAATTTAGCTGGTGGGTTAACTAATGCTAGATTAAGTCAACTAGATGCAAACCAAAGAACTTTAGGTGACCTCATAAATATTGGTCAAGGTTTAAATAGAAGTTCCCTATCTGGATTAGGCGCTGCCGCTGAAAATGCAGTAGCAAGAAGGAATCAATATGAAAGAGATAGAGTGGCTTATAAAAATGCTAGAACTAATATGTTTACTAGTCTTTTAATGGCACCTTTATCAATTTTTTCTGATATACGTTTGAAAGAAGATATTCAGTTTAGTCATAAAGAAGGTAAATATAATGTTTATACTTGGAAGTGGAGTGATGAAGCTATAAAACTAGGTGCAGGCGACTTACCTACCTATGGAGTTCTTGCACAAGAAGTAAAAACACAAACTCCGAAAGCTGTTACTACACATGGTTCTGGATATTTAATGGTTGATTATGGAGCTTTAGATGTCTGAATTTCAATCTGCAAAAGATATGAATTTTTTCCAAAGGCTATTTGGAGGAAAAAGATATAGCGCACAAGAAGTAGATTTTATACAAGGCCAAGAAGCTAGTGAGTATAGCGCTACTTTTGGGACTATGCAGGGCGATTACGCTGATGCTTTACAATTTGATAAGCCACCGGCGGAATGGTTAGCTAGTGGTAAAACACAAGACCAATGGAATCAATTTAGAGCTCAAGAAAAAGATAAATCGCTTACTGGGTTTACAGCTAGTAAATACATCACAATGTTTGGTAAAGATAAGTTTTTACAAAACTTACCTGCTGATACTGCAAAAGAAACTCTTAGTACTTTTGAAGATAAAGAAACTGGGCAGTTTAAATTTTTTGACCCTTTTAATAGTCCTACCTATAAAAATGAAGCTGGAGAAGAATTAACAGATGTTAATGTAAGAACCGCTACTATGAGTGAGGATGGCACCGCTAGTATGCGTACTAATAATTTAACAGAAGACGGTAGGAATCAAAGAGATTCTCAAGATGAAGGGATGGCTTTAGACAACAGCCAGTTAGACGCTTTTTTTGAATTAGCTAGAATAGAAAAAGCTAAAAAAAGTGGTGGAAGAATTACTGATTCTTTAAAAAATTTAGACCAAGAATTATTAAATGAGCAAAACTTAGATGTTGATGAAGCTATATTAAGTGGGGATAGAAGTGTAACGCTAGGTGCAGCCGAAAAAATTGCAAATTATTTTAAAGAAAAAGGTATTTCAGTCAAAGACACTACTACTGGAGAAAGGTTTTCTGAAGACGATTCTGTAAAAGCAAGAGCTGACCAAGCTTCAGCTGATGCTATGCCTAATTTAGAGGGTACTCTTTCGGGTTCTACTATTAATCCTGCAAATCCAGGTGTAGTTAAAGCGAACGAAATAATTACTTCTTATAAACGTGGGGATAACGTTAACGCAGAGGAACTAGCGGGTGGCTTGTCAAAAGGTTTTAGACAGACTTTTATACGTGATTTTAATTCAAGTCAAAAACGAGCAGATGCTGCTAGAACTCGTATCGCTGCATTAGAAAAGAAAAGAGAAGATAATAATGGAGTTTTATCTAAAGGAGATGAGCAAAAATTAGCTGGTGCACAAACATTACTAGATAGAAGTTTAGATTCTCAAGAAAGATTAATAGAAAGAGTAAAAAATAATATAGCGTCTGATACCAAAGCATACAGAGAAAGAGTTTCAGGAGACCAAGAGTCATTAACAGCAGAGCTTGATCGAGTTAATTTTAATCTTACGGTTGAGTCAATTTCACCTACAGGTAGAGAAAGACTTCTAGAACAACAAGGAGATACGTTAAAAAAATTCTTAACTGGAAAACATCTAGAGACTGCTGGTTCAGACAAGACAGTTGTAAACCAAGTGCTCGCTTCTACGGGAGCTGACTTAAAAGCTATTCAAAGTAATGGCCCTCTTATGGAAGATTTAAAAAATCTATCTGGAGCTGAATTAAATCAAAAATACATGAAAGAAGATGGTACTTTAAATACTGAAGCTATTTATGGTAAAGACTATGAACCCGAAGTTGAAAGTATTCTTCAAAAGAATGTTTCTAAAAAACAAATAGCAGATTTTGTTTCAGCAGTTAAATCAGGAGACCAAGAAAAAATAGATGCTGTGGTAGATAGTATTAACCTATCAGAAGAGGACGAAAGACAACTAACATCTATAATTACACAATCTGCTAGTGGGGGAAACTATGCAAAAGGTGCACAAGGACCTGGAGGTAGAGGTAAAGCAAGAGCTTTTGCAATTATAGCTATGTCTACTATGGATAAAGACTCACCGGAATACAAACGACTTACAAGTGCTCCTTATTTAAGTATGATTGAAACTGGTAGGTTTACTGGTGATCAATTAGATTACCAATCTAAAATTTATAATAATGCGCGTTTAGACAGACAGATGCGAGGTGTTAGTGACCCGGTTAAAGTAGAGATTGATCAAGCTAGAGAAATGATAGTAGATTTTGGAACTGACGAAGATTCTCCTTTATTTGAAAACGCACAAGCACTTTTTAGGAACGTATCTCCTCGTCTTTCAGCAGCAAAAGGGCAAATAACAAATGCTGCTGACGAAAGGGCTGTGCTTACTTACACTATGGAAATGATGAAAAAGTTCCAACAAACTTTAAAGCCCAGCACTTTCCAAGAAATATTTTCTCTTGGGTTTGCTAGAGGGGGTAAAGTAAATATGTTTGGAGAAAATATTGATCTTGAACCAATTATTAAAGGTAATGAACTTATAGGGTTCCGTTCGGGATCAGCTAAGATAATGTTAAATGATGCACAACAAGATTTTGACCCTAGATTTATAAATGCTTTAAAAGAAATAGCAATACGTAACTAATGGCTTCTCTAGCGGATATAATTTTAGGTAAATCCGAACCAGCTAAAAAACAAGAAGAAGCTGTTGCAGATAAACTTTTTAGCAATCAAACTCCGGGCGAATATACACCTACTCAATTAGATGAAGGCTTAAGCACTGCTCCCCAGACTTTAGGGGGTGTTTTTGCTGAGTCTGTACGTGGTGGATCAGCCCAATTAACAAGTGATTTTGAAAGGTTTAAAGGCCTTGGTAACCTTTTATTAGGAGACCAAGAAGCTGCGCAAAGAAACTTAGCTATAGCTGAAAGTTATGATGACTATTCTTCAGAGCTTTTAGGTCAGATTCAACCCTTTGAAGAATTTCTTGACGAACCTACTTTTGGTGGGTTTCTAACACAAGTAACAAAAGCAATAGGACAATTTACTCCTATGGCAGTTAGCTCTGTAGCTAGTGGATTCGGTGGTGCAGCTGCCGGTATGCTTGGTAAAGGTGGACTTAGGCTTGCTGGTAAAAAAGGTGCTGATAAGCTTTACGATGATGTATTGAAAAAAGTAGGTAGAAACGAAGCATTAACGCCAGATGAAAAAGTAATTTTTGATGAAGGACTTGGTTATTTAAAATGGGCAAAACGAGGTGGTATAACAGGAGCGTTTGGTCAAGAATACGTAGTAGGTAGTTCGCAAGCAGCTTCTGAATATCAAGAAGCTGGTATAGATTTAACTGCAGCTGAAGCTGCACAATCATTTCTTTTAGGTATACCACAAGCGGTATTAGGTACTGCTTCTGAGACTATTTTCGCTCGTGCTATGTTAAAAAATGCCCTAAAAAAATCTCCCTTAGTTGCTTTAGAAAGAAAAGCACAAACTGTCGGTACTGCTAATTTAAGTAAAAATGAAAAGAAAATGTATGATCTTTTTCAAAAATACAAAAAAAGTGGGGAAGGGTCTCTAACGGAAAGCCAACGTGCCGTATTAAGAAAATACAGTGGACCTAAGAAAAATCCTTTCTTTTCTACTATACGAGATGTAGGAAAAGGTTTTGTTGGTTCAGGTGCAGTTGAAGGTGTTACCGAGTTAGGTCAAGAAGGTTTAGGAGTAGCTCAAAGATTTGCTATCGATGATGAGTACACTTCACGAGACGCAAAATTAAGATTGGCGGAGGCAGCCTTCGCTGGGTTTTTTGCTGGGGGTGCTAGAGGTGGAGCAGGAGGAGCTGTAACTTCCATTATATCTAAAACAAATAATTTAATTTCTAAAGGTATCAACTTAAGTAATCAATCTAATCAAGATATTTTAGATGCCACAGGTACTATACAAAACACAGACCCTAAAGATAATAATCAAGTTCAAGGAGAGTTGAATCTAAATAAAAACACTATATTACTTCCTGGAGTTACCCCAGAGAACTACAAAGAAGTATATTCAGATATTGATTTTGGTGATAAAGATACTGTTTTACCATACAAAGGCCAAGGAGTTGTTCTTGGTACAAAAGAAAGCTTACAAGAAGCCGCTAACTATTATTCACGTAATACTGCTAAAGAAACTAACAATCAAGAAGTAACTTTAGCTGAACAACAACAGTATCAACAAGCTATTATCAAAGCATTAGATGGAGAGGACCTATTTGATGTAGTTGATAATCCTACTCACATTATCACCGTAAAAAACAATGAGGGTAATGTCGTTGCGCAGAAACAAGTATCTCAAACTGTTGAGAATTTAGACCAAGCAGTTACACAACTGCAACAGAAGTATCCAAACACTCAAGTAGAAGCGTTTGCCATGGAAGACACAAAAAACATGATAGACCCTAATGACCCAGACATTGATGATATGGATGCTCTTGAGTTAGATGATGATACTACTTTAGACGATGATCCTGATGCTCCTGTTTTTAGTAACACAAGTGAATTAGTTGATGCCGCAAGAAAAGAAGCGGAAAGAACTGGAGAAGATATAGATACTGTTTTAAGTAGACTTGGTGGGCAAGGACAAGGAGGGCAGTTTGGACAGCAATTAGAAGAAGCTAGAGTTACTATAGCTCCTGAGTTAGTAGCAAGAACAGAGTCAGAAGGAGATACAAACCAAACATATAAATTTAGTGACCCTCTAACTTATAAAAAAACAAACTATGAACCTAGACCAGAAACAAAAGAGGGTAAAAATAAATCAGCTGACGAAGAACTAACACGACTTAGACAAAGGTATTTAGATGAGTTAGGAACAGACCAAGAAAAAACATATTGGGGAGGCGTTGAGCAAGATGTTAATTCCCCTAAAATGAAAACTTTAAGTCTAAGTCTTTTAAAAGCTTACTTTGAACAGCAACCAACTAAGCCAGATATTGCAATTGTTACTACTCCATCAGATTCTGGCACTTATTCTTTAGTTACTAGAACAAACCCTAATATTGAGTTAGTGGCTATCCAGTCAGTAGAAAAAGCTGTATTAGAATCTTTATTTAAAAACAAACAAACTGGACAATCTCAAGCAACTCCTGGATTTAAAATAAAAGTTACTAATAATAATGCTCCCACTACCCTAGGGTATGGAGATATGAAGTTCTTGTTTGCTAATCAAGATGTATCTGTAAACATGCATACCCTTCTATTTAACGGGTTACAAATATTTCCTGAAATAAACCTTGAATTAAACACAGTAAGAAATCAACTCCAAGAGTCAGGTTTAAATCCTTCTCAGGCTTTTGCTCAAGCTTTTGCAGGAGTAGCCCCTGATATATTGGAAGCCTATAAAGCTCAAGGTTTTGAAGTTGTAGTGCAAAAAGATTTTGGTAAACAGGATTCAGAGTTTGTAAGTTTAGATGAGTCTCCACTTACTATATATGAGGTGCCCTTACTTTACAGAAGATCTAAATCAGAACCCGGTGCGCCTACTCAATTTATGTCTTTAACAGGTATGTTAGAAGATGTAGATAACCTTACTTCTGCAAAAAAAGCCGCAAGAGAAAAATTTTCAGACTACACAGAAATATTAAATAATTTAAAAGCAGACCCAGAGACCAACCTTTTTGGCGAAGCGCTTATTGAACGTGCTAAAGCACAATATGCTCAAGAAGGTGGGGACATGAGTATATTTTTTACAACCACTAACCCTCAAGGTATTGTTGGAAAACTAACTGAAATACAAAAACTTAACAAAAAACTTAACGACCCTAAGTTATCTGAAGAACAGGTAGCAGCATTAGAACAAGCTATAGATACCTACAACAGAGAGATTAACCAAACATTAGGTAAAGATGATTCTAGAGTACAACAAGGGGGTCGAGATGAGTCTGTAGCTATGAGAGAGTCTACTGCTAGAGCTGGAGACCTTAGAGTAGAAGGGCCTACTGGAGTAGTGCCTGAAATGACTACGCAAATATTTGATGATAATGGTGAGCTAATAGTATTACCACAACAACCAGCACAAGAGGGGACTTTACCTGTTACTGAGTATGAGATTGGTCAAAAAAGAGATGAATTTACTCAGACTCAAGAAAGAGTACAAACTACTCCAGCTAATAGAGACCCAAGATTTGTAGAAGCAGAACAGCAACGTGCTGAAAGAAATTTAGAAAGAATTAGAGCAGAGGGCACTACACCTGCTACAGCTGCACCCGAAGTAGATTTTTTTGAAGGTACTCCAACTTTTAATCCCACTGGTGTTGAAGTTAATCTTAATAATATAGAAGCTGGAGTAGAGGCAAGCCCGAATGCTGCAACTATATTTGATTTACAAGAGGGCGACAGGAACTTTACTGGCGAAAGCCTTATAGCCGAAATGAATAAAAAGTTAAAAGATTTATTCAAAGTTACCAGTAAAACTTTTGTAGTAACAGCTGAAGACTCAGTTAATTTAACTCTTAAAAATTCAGATGGTACTGAGTTAAAAACTATGAATAGTGATGGTGAATCTCGTACTGTAGCTGAAGCAGTAAGACAAATGCAAAAAAGAATGATTGAGCAGAATCTTCCTGGTATGGCACAAAGATTTGCTGGAGGACAAATAAATGTAGTTATTCTCAACCCTAAAGCACTACGAGGGACTAATAAAACAGCTAATGATATTGCCACTACTTATGTACTAGGACATGAGTTAGGTCACGTAATATTTAGAGAAGAAATGACTAGACTTGGACTAGATGCTTTTGGTCAAAGAACAGATAAAAAAGTGAATAAAGCAGACGAGAGAACAGGTCAAATTTTATTTAAAGAATTTAAAAAAGTAGAAGATCAATATGCAACTCGAGGGTTCCCTTTTGAAGAATGGTACGCGGACAGAATGTCACAGTTCTTGTTAGAAGAAGGTACGGGAACAGTTACTACTATGGAACCTTCTACACCTATGGCTCCTAGTGCTTTTAAATATTTTGAAACTCTTGCTAAAAAAATAAAACAACTTTGGCAAAGTTTTGATAAAAGAATTAGAGCAAGGTATGGAGAAGTAAACCCAGTCTTTACTGATTATGCAAATGGTGTTGTAGAAGCGTATAGGAACGGTTTAACTCGTGACAATATTACTGCAAGTGTAACGGAACAAGCGGATATAAAAAATTGGGTAGACAGCACTTCTCAGATGGTTGGTAAAATGGTGGGTAAAAAGAATGCTACACGTTTTAGTGCACTAGCTAAAAAAATATTAAGAAGCGAGTTTGCAAAAGATGTACGTGGCTTTTTTACTTACATACTAGCTCCTGCAGATAACTACCTACGTTTAGTAAACCCTGAGTTAGCTAAAGCTTTGTATTCTAGGTCACAGACTACCGAAGCCACTGGATTTTTTAATTATCACCCTGTTGTACAGTACAGATACACCAATGATTTTTATAAAATTTTTAATATTGAAAAAGATCCAACCACAGCTGATTTAGAAAGGATAGATAGTGTCTTAGAAGGTGCAGAACAACTTGCAGCTTTACCTCAAGATGAAAGAGCTGCAGCAGCTGATACCCTTACCGTGTTGGACAAAGATGGTAATTCTATTCAAGTAGATGGTGCAGAAGCATTAGAAGTTCTTAAGTTTTTTGATACTTTTTATGAAGACTACATATTAAAAAATGAATTAGACCCTGAAAACCCAACAGTTAAGAAAAACATGGTGTTCTTTACCAGACAATACGATATAGCTAAATTAGCTGCAGAACCAGAAGCAAGAGAAGCTTTGGCAAGGGTATTACAAAAATATAACTCTGATGATACTTTTGAACAATCTTTGGCTTCTGTAGAAGCTATGGTAGCTAACGCAGAAAGTTCTGATGCAATAAGACTCGAAGGTGCAGCTGACCTGTCTATAGGTATGCAAAAAGATAGACAGAAGAAATTTATTAACATAACTAACAATGCTGACTTACGTAATATAGAGGGTATTGGAGATTTAATTATTCCTGCGCACCATGCAATAAGAAAATACATCGCTGAGAATGTTAAGAAAGTAGAATTTAAAAATAAAGTTAGCACTACTTTAACTCAAGGTGATTTTGCAAATGGTAGAAATAATTTAGAAAAGTTTGATGTAGGTGAAAGAGTCTCTGGACCGAAAGCGGCTGAGGTTATGATTAATCGTATTGATAGCCAAAGAGATAGAGGGCGTGCAAGAAAAGCTGTACAAGCTATGTTAGGTAAGGCAGGTATGAACATGCCGGGTTGGTTAAGAACTACTCAAAGTTATTTACTAGCTTTAAATGTTATGACTTACTTAACTTTTGCTACAGTAGCTTCTTTACCAGATTTAGCTGGGCCAGTACTTAGGTCTAAAGAGATGAGTATTTTTGGTAAAGAATTTAGAACTCAAATAGCTAATTACTTTAATAATAAAAAAGAGATGGAGCAGTTTGCTCGTGATGTAGGTGTTATTGGTTTTGATTCTATATCTCAGATGTATATTAATGCTGGTGAGTTAGGGTATATGACAGAAGGTACAAAGTATTACACTCAACAGTTTTTTAAATACACAGGGTTAGAGTGGTATACAAACTTTACTAGAATATATGCTGCAGGTATGGGTAGGCAGTTTCTAACTAAACACGCTAATGATAACTCTGTAAAATCAAAAGAATACTTAGCTGAATTAGGAGTAACTGCAGAACAGATAAAAGCAGCACAAAAGTCTGGTTGGGACTTTAGTGACCCACAACATAAAACGGTACAAGATGCGATAGCTAGATTTACTGAAGAATCAATTGTACGTCCAAATGCTGCAGAAAGACCTGCATGGGCTTCTAATCCATATACAGCTTTGATATTCCAACTTAAATCATTCTTCTATGCGTACGGTAAAAACATCATAGGTGGTGTAATTAGAAATACACAAAGCACATTTAATCGAGAAGGTAAGATATCTGCAGCAGCAATGCCAGCTATATTTGCCTCGACTGCACTTTTACCGTTAGCGATGATTGGTATGGAATTACGAGAACTATTAAAATACTTCCTTTCACCTATATCGAGTGCTGTAGATTTTAATGATAGGACTGAAGCGTTTAGTTTTGATTCTAGTAAATTTAGAACAAATGATATGGGTTATGGTGAGTGGCTATTAGAGGCCTCTGACCGTTCTGGGGTGTTCGGGGCATACACTATGCTGTTCCCTATGTTTGAAGCAGGTAGATTTGGTGATGAGTTTTACACAAGTTTACTGGGCCCAACAGCACAAAGATTTGAAGATTTAGTAAAAGGTGATGTGCAGACTAAGGACTTTATACCGGGTTTTGCGAGCGTATACTAATAATATATAATGAGGTAAATTATGGCTTATTCATCAACAATTAAATTAGTAGTAGGTGATACTCTACCTGAGTTGAACTTTACACTAAAAGACAGTAACACCGCAGCTGCTGGTAAAACTTTAGATGCAGAGGATAATACTACGTGGGCGGCAATAAATCTTACTGGTAGTACGGTACGTTTTAGAATACGTGAAGTAGGATCTACTTCTGTGTTAAGTACAATTACGGCTACAATTACAAGCGCAGCAAACGGGCAGGTTACAGTAGCTTTTCCTAACTCTACTTGGACAACTGCGGGTACTTTTGAAGGTGAAATAGAACACACAACCAGTGGTGGTGGTGTGCAAACAGTACAAGATTTAATAAAATTTCAAGTGCGTGATGACTTTGATTAATGGCATTACGAGCAACACTATCTTATTCTGAGTTACGCGCTGTTGTAGATACTGACTCTTTACAACAAGTCACAGTATTTTCTAATCTTAAAGCGCTTACTAATTTTATAAATTTAAATTATCGAGTTGATTTTGTTAATTTAGCTGCAGCAAATATTTTATTAGATGCTGATTCTAAAAATTTATACTTTGCTCCGGGATATCAAGAAGATAAAGCCTTAACTATAGTCATAAGTGAAAACCAAGTTTATAGTTTAGGCAAAGGAGTATCTGACACAACGACTATGAGTGAAGAAGCAATACTAAACACAAGTAAAGCTTTAGCTGATTCCCCTACGATAAGTGAAGTTTTTTCTAGGCTAGTTGCATATTCTAGAGATTTTAGTGATACACCCACTATAACAGAATCTTTAGGATATCTTTTAGGTAAAGCACTAGCTGAAACTCCAACAATTAGTGAAACTCATGCTACAAACGTCGGCAAACCTCTGTCAGATTCGGCTAACATCGGTGAAAACTACGTTAGCGATTTCGGTAGGAACCCTTCTGATACTGTGACAATGAGTGAAAACTATGCCGATGTAATAACTTTTGTTCGTGCGTTTGCAGATGGGTATGCTTTAGATGATACTGCGAGTGCAAGTGATGCTTTAGCTACAGAGTCTGGCGTAAATAAAAACAATATTGTAAATGTTTCAGAGGTTCTAAACTTTATTCTTAACTTAGGGCCAACTGATTCAGCTACTGTATCAGAAGTCTTAGCAATAAGTTTTGACACAACGCCTAGCGATAGTGCTACAATATCCGAGTCTATACAGGTAGCCCTAATTTTGGGTGCTTCTAGTGTACTTAACACAAGCACACTAAACACTTATGTATTGAACAGTTAAATTTAATTGAGGAATATTCATGATAAATGATGGTTTAAAACTTAAGGGTAAATTAGCTATTTCCCTTAACGGTAAAATCATACAAGAAGTTGATAACTTAGTTGTTACTGCTGGTAAAGGCTATGTAGCTTCTCGTATGAAAGATGCTACCGCAACGGCTATGTCACACATGGCTATAGGATCTGGAAGTACCGCTGCTGCCGCAAGTGATACTGCTCTAGGTAACCAACTAGGTAGAGTTGCATTAACAAGCACAACTGTTTCTAATGCTGTAGTTACTTATGTAGCTTCTTTTCCAGCAGGAACTGGTACTGGTGCCGTAACCGAAGCAGCTATTTTAAATGCTAGCTCTGGTGGTACTATGCTATGTAGAACAGTTTTTTCAGTTGTAAACAAAGGTGCACAAGACAGTATGACAGTCACTTGGACAGTGACAGTTAGTTAAGCTAAGGAGGTTTCGCTGTGGGAATTGTTTTTAAAAACAATGCCAAAACTACACTATCAAGTGCAGTAAATAATTCCACAACTACTATTCCGGTCACGGAAGGTAGCGTATTCCCCGCAGTAAATTTGTCAGGAGCAGGAACTTTTTTCTTGCTAACCCTAGATGACGAAACTAATAATGAAATACTAAAAGTTACCTCTTGCTCAGGAGCTTCAGGTAACATAGATTTAACTGTAATTAGAGCTCAAGAAGGTACTACTGCTAGAGCTTTTAGTTCAGGAGATAAAGCAGAATTAAGATTTACTTCTGGCACAGTTGATGAAATTAGAAGTGACAATACTGTTCATACTAATATTTTTACTACTTCTAACAACTCCACTACAGCTTTTACTTTAAGTGATGAAGTAGCTAATGAGAATGATTTAGTAGTTTTTATTGATGGTGTTTTTCAAGCACATAATACTTTTTCAGTTTCTGGTACTACTTTAACTTTAGCTACTGCTCCTGCTTCGGGAAGAGTAGTTACTGTATATTCTATAAAAGGATCACGTAGTGCTAGTAATGTAGCTCTTGCTACTATGACTGGTGACAACAGTGATACTACTTTGACTTTACCTGTTGAACCTATAAATGAAAACAGTGTGCAAGTATTTTTTGATGGTGTTTATCAAAGTAAAAGTAATTTTAGCATTTCAGGTACTACCTTAACTTTTAGCACTGCACCACCAACCGGGGTAGCAGTTGAAGCTCTTGTTTTTACTAAACTTGCAATTAACACCTCTTCTATCTTAAGTGACACTGATGCTGATACAAAAGTTCAGGTAGAAGAAAGTTCTGATGAAGACAAAATACGTTTTGATACTGGCGGTACTGAACGGGTGATTATTGATTCTTCAGGACTAGAAGCAACAAAAATAGGTGTAGGTATAACTCCTATAGTACCTTGTGAGATTCTTTCTACAGGTGCAACATCTACAGCACTAAGAGTTTTAAAAAGTGGTAGTGATGATTCAACACAGAACAATTTATTTTCAGTTACAGAAATATCAGGACATGGCAGACTAAGTATTCACGATACTTCGCAGAACGAAGATATAAGATTTGATAGTAATGGTGTTTCTTACTTTAATGGTGGTAATGTTGGTATTGGAACTACAAGTCCATCTGGTAATTTACATATTGTAAGCGCTGGTGATGGACTTGTGTTGAGTAGAAGTGGTTATGATACATATTCATTACAGCACTCGACAGGGGTTGGTATGTCAATATTTAATGTTACCGATAGTAGAAATGAGATGCATTTTAAGGGTGATGCTAATAATACTGTTTTAATAGGTGGAACTACTGATAATATTAATAGTTTAGACGGGATCATGTTTAGAAAAAGTGGTAACCGTGGACAAATGTTTTGTTCAGGAGATGCTTCTACAATTGATGAAACCTATTTTGTTTACGACAATACTAATAGTGAATATGAATTTTTTGTTAGTTATCATGGCACTGTTTATTATCGTACTCTTTCACAATTATCTGATGAAAGAAAAAAAGACAATATAGCAGACATAACTCTCGGTTTAGATGCAATAAAAGAATTAAGACCAGTTAGCTTTGATTGGAAAAATAGTAAAGGAAATAACCAACTTGGTTTTATTGCTCAAGAAGTTGAAACTACATCTTTAAAACAACTTGTAGGCACTTATAAAGATGAGAACATAGAAGATTGTAAAAGTCTAAATAAAGACGGAATGATACCTGTATTAGTGAAAGCAATCCAAGAACAACAAACAATAATAGACGACTTAAAGTCTAGGATAGAAAAACTAGAGGGATAATATGGCAACCACAAAAGTATCAAGAGGTTTACTAAATACCGGAATATCCGACAGTTCTAATGCAACGGCTATTACAATCAACAGTAGTGAGCAGGTTGGAATAGGAACGACTAGCCCTGTAGCAACCTTACAAGTAAAGACACAGGCAGACGCAAACTTAGCATTCCAAAACTCAACATCAGTTACAGGTGGTGTGAAACTAAACTGTTTCAATGATGCGGCAAATGCCAGTTCCCCTTTTGAAATAGACGGCTCATCTTTGCAATTCAATATTGGTTCTACTGAGAAAATGAGAATTAATTCTTCTGGAAATGTTGGTATTGGCACTACCGCACCAACTCAGAAACTTGCAGTTAATGGTGGGCTTGTATCATTATTTGCCATAAATTCTCCTGGTACAGCAGGAACTTACACTTTTAATGCTACAGCATTAGATTATGTTAATGATGGTGCTAGAAGTTGGTCTTGGGGTAGTTCATCAGCACGTGGAACTTTTAATTGGTATCAACTACAAAATGATGGTCTAAATCAAAAGAATACTATGCAACTTGATACTTCTGGTAATTTAAGATTTGACTCAGGATGCGGTGCTCCTTTAATGGTAGCATACGGCGTTAGAGCATGGGTCAGATTTAAAGGTAGTACAAGCGGAACCGGTAATAGACAAGTAAATGGTTCGGGTAATGTATCCAGTGTTGGTTATATCGCTGCTGGAAGATATAGAATGAACTTTAGTGATAGTATGCCAGATTTATATTATGCTGTATCAGCTACGGCTATAGGGGTTGCTAACCACAACCCACAAAGTGCGAGTATGGATATAAATAATACTAACAATGTAACTTACGTTGATTTAGCTTATGGGCCAAGTGGGGGTGCAAGTAGTGTGAGTATATCTAACGATGGTGGTGCGGAATATAACGCGATAATAGTGAGATAAAATGGAAGAAAAATTTATAATTTATAAACAAGATGATGGCGGGGTTATGATTCTATGGCCTACTGAGGATGCTTTAAAATCTCATACGGTAGAAGAAATCGCAAAAAAAGATGTCCCTGAAGGTAAACCTTACAAGATTATTAACAGCAACGAAGTCCCTGAAGACCCAACTTTTCGAGACGCTTGGACAGTCGATGAGAAACTATTAATAGATGGGGTTGGTGATAAACATTTTATGTTTGCAGATGACCCTTTTCACCCAGACAATACGGAGAAATAAAGTGATAACTGTAGATATAGAAAAAGCAAAAGAGCTAGTAAAAGAAAAATTAAGGCTAGATCGAAAGCCTTTATTAGAAGCACAAGATGTATTATTTCAAAGAGCTTTAGAAGCGGGTACTGATACAGCAGATATAGTAGCTGAAAAACAAAGACTTAGAGATATTACAAATGATGTTGATGCTATGACTACAGAAGCACAACTAAAAACAAAACTAAAGGAGTTAGAAAGTGGATAATAAAATTAACCTAGATGGTAAAGACTACGACTTAGATACGATGTCTGATGAACAAAAATATCTTGTATCTTTAATACAGGAACAGCAAGTAAAAATTAATCAGTCTAAAAAAGATATTGATGTAGCAACTGCTGCTAATAAAGTATTTATAGATACATTAAAAACATCTTTAACAGAGGAAAAACAAGATGGCTAATACTAAAGTACCTGTTGAGTTATCAAGCACTCCTGGGATCGTAGATAACAGTAATGCTACTGCTATTACTATTGATAGCAGTGAAAATGTTGGTATTGGCACAAGTTCGCCAAGCAGACAACTAACAGTTTTTCATGCGACTAATGCAACACATGATATAAAAACCTCAGATGCAAATTTATTATTTAATCAAGCAGGACACAATTCTTTTCTTGGTAATTCTTCAACATCAGGTTATTTACAGCTTTTTACTAATAATGGTAATTCTGTTGTAAATATGTTGGCAGATGGAAAAGTTATCATTAATGATACTGCAAGTCATGTTGATGATTTACTTCAAATAGAAACCCCAGCAAGTGGTGGTGGTCATGGTATACAAATAAGAAGAAATGACTCTAATGGAGACCAAGGTTTAGGTCGTGTTATGTTTGGTAATAATACCGATACGGACTTAGCTACAATACAAGCTCATACAGATGGACAAGCTGATTGTGCAGCAATACAGTTTCTTACACAAGCAACAGGTGGTTCTTCAACAGAAAGAATGAGAATAGATTCTAATGGTAATGTTGGTATCGGCTCTACTCCAGTTTCAACTCTAAGAAATGATATTCATGCAACAGAAAAAGGACTTCAAGTAGGTAGAGCAGCTATGTTGTTTGCTGATTCAGGTTTGACTACAGATTTACAAAATAATTCACATTTAAATAATTCTGACCAAAGAGTTGCCATGTCAGGTACGCTTGGGGCCTCTTTGTATGGTCAATATAATGGGCAACATACATGGTATACCGCAGCAGCAGTTGCTGCACCTAATGTGCACTCTATGACTGCAAGAATGAGTCTTGATATTAGCGGTAATTTAATTGTAAATCAAAATATCACGGCTTATGGAACTCCTTCTGATATAAAACTAAAAGAAAACATAGAAGTCATTGATAACGCTCTAGATAAAGTAAAACAACTTAAAGGTATTACTTATGACTTAAAATCTGATGGCAACAGACTTACAGGATTAATAGCACAAGATTTAGAAAAAGTATTGCCAGAGGCAGTCTATACATCTAAAACTATTGCAAACGAGAAAGAAGGCGAAGTAGCAGAAGAACACTTAGCTATTCGTTATGGTAATACTGTAGGATTATTAGTAGAGGCTATTAAAGAATTAGAAGCTAGAGTCAAAGAATTAGAGGGTAAATAATGGCTCTACCGAGTTCAGGAAATTCTATATCCCTAAACCAAATGCATGTTGAGGTTGGCGGATCAAGCGGGTCTCAAGTATCAATTAATGACGCAGATATAAGAGGATTAATTTCTAAAGGTTCTGCGGTTCAAATGGCTTTTAGTGAGTGGTTTGGTGCGTCTGCTTCTGTAGCAGATTTTGCTACAACAATGACCGTAGGACACACTAACCATACAAGTACAGTAGGGTATAGTACTTTTGGTAATGCTGCTAAAGGATTTTTAACTACTAGTGCTTCTCAACCTATGTTTGGTACCAGTACTAATAATATAGGTTCGTTATCTTCAACAAGTAATGCTAATTATTTTGGTGGCAATGTAATACATGGCCTAGCTATGTTAGGTTCAGTTACACCTACAGCAGGTACTACAGGAACCATACACTTATATGTTGCTTCCCTAAATATCTCTAATTCTGATACTTCTTTTAAATCTGTGGTAATAAACGGATATACTTTGCAAAGGTCGGCTGCTAATTATTCTTCAACTACTCATGGTGGATTCGCTCACTCTACTTGGAATTGGACCAATATTCCAGCAGATCTAAGTAATGCGAGTGGAACAATAAGTGGTCTTAGCACCAGCTCTATGGGTCCTTTTCCACCGGCAAATAATAATATTACAGTAACGTTTAAAAGAAGTTAATGAGTGAAATTAAATTAAAACGAGAACTTTATACTAGCGAAAAGACTGGAGTGACTTTAGATCAAGATGATAATGGTCTTTTTCAAAGACTAACCTTACGTGTTGTATACCCCATAAGTAAGGAACCTTGTTATATGGAATTTAATAAAGAAGATAGTAAGAATGTTTTAATACAAAAAGAAGATGGTACTTATGTAAAGGAAGAAGATATTAAATATCTAAAAAGCCTTTGGGAAGCACATGAATATAGTTCTTTTTTAGAGACATCAACATTAGTATCAGCAAGTGAGGGGGATTTAGGAGAAGGTATTGAAAAAGATTTTGCTGTTCCTAAAAGCACAAAAACTTATGATGAAGTTTATGTAAATAAAGAATTAGTTAGAACTGATTACAATACTGGACTACATCAAGCTCAACCACTTATAGAGGAAGTAGAGAAAGTTTTTGGAAAAGATCAAGATTGGAAACAAAATAGATTTAACATTATTGGTACTTATACAGCACATGATAATGCCCCTCTAAGACCGCCCTACACCCATGAAAAAACTTACAGTTGGTACAATGTTTATAATTTACCCACACAAGAATTATTAGATGAATTTAAAGTACCTGATGTTGGTTATAAATATCATGTTTGGTATTCTATTAAATACAATGTTGTTACTGCAAAGAAACAGTTAAAGCTTGTTATTGAAGATAATGAATTTACAAGTAATTATCAAAAACATCCTGATACTTTTATTCCTAGACCAAAAGTGCCTGTGTATTCTTTAAAATATAATTCTTTCTTTTTTGCAAAAATATTTAATGAAGATGGTACAGAAGCAGATCAATACGATGTCTTTTTTGTAACTACTAAAGAACTTATGAAAGAGTTTTGTGAAAAAAAAGGTTTAGACTTTCCTATACCAGAAAGTAGAGAAGATGACTTTATTTGGATTTATGGGCTTGTCTATGATAAAAATACTTTAGAAATACAACAGGTTAAAGGATATGTTCGTTATCCTGTAGAAGAAGGCGAATGGCTTTAAAATTAAATACAAAAGAGATAGATAAAAAATTCTATCAAAAAGTAAAAGAAGAAGAAAAATTAAGGAAAGAGTTTAGAAAAAAATTTTATAATTAAATATGTGGAAATATTTTACTGAAGACGAACTCAAGTGCAAACATACTGGGATATGCAAAATGGACCCAGAGTTTATGGAAACTCTTGAAAAAATACGTGAAGAAGTAGGAATTCCGTTTATAATAACAAGTGCCTATAGAGATCCAACGCATCCTATAGAAGCAAAAAAATCACAACCAGGAGCCCACGCAAGTGGCAAGGCTGTAGATATACTTGTACGAGGTTCGGATGCCTTTAAGTGTATAGAAGTAGCGTTAAAACACGGTATAACCGGGCTTGGTGTGAAACAACATGGCGACTCTAGATTTATACATTTAGATACTTTAGAGGCCACTAGCACCAGACCAAGACCTTGGGTTTGGAGTTATGGCTGATTCACAAGAACAAAGACTAGAAAAGATAGAAGAAAAATTAGACAGACTAGCAGATGCAGTCGTCTCTATCGCTCGTATTGAAGAACGAGTAGCTACTGTTCTTAGGCAGAATGACAGGTTTTTTATTAGAATGGATAAGATAGAGCAACGTTTAGACGACGTAGAAGCACAATCCGATGTCAATTCTAATACAGGACGATTTATAGAAAGATTTATGTGGATTGTTGTAGCCGCAGGAATAGGATTATTAGTATATTTTTTACGCACATAGGAGGTATTTATGGCGGATCCAATAACAAAGTCAGTAGTAGGTATAGCTGGCAACGTTTTAAATAAATTTGTTGCAGACAAAAACTTAAAAATGCAACTTGAGCATGAGCTCAAGACACAATTACAAACAGCTAATCTTGCTCAAATAGAGGTTAATAAAGTAGAAGCAGCTAGTAAGAACTGGTTTGTAGCGGGCTGGCGCCCGTCTGTAGGCTGGGGTTGCTCAGTTGCAATGATTGTACATTTTATTGTACTACCTGTAGGTGAATGGATTGCTGCATTGTCTGGTGTAAAAGTAGATATGCCAGAGTTTGATTTTACTCAACTATCTACAATACTTATGGCTATGCTCGGAATGGCTGGACTTAGAACTTTTGAAAAACAAAAGAAAGTAGCCAGAGGAGATGACTAATATATGGCTTACTTTAAGTTAGTCAATTTTAATGGTATTGCACCCCAAGTTTCACCTAGATTGTTAGGTGAAGGTTTAGGTCAGACTGCAAACAACACAGACTTAGATCGTGGTGTGTTAACGCCAATTACTAGTAATAGCACAATAGCCACATTAAATGCACAAGCCAGAGCTGGTTTGTATAGGTATGACTTTGGTGGGCAAGTTTATAATTTAGAGTTTACTAATGCTGTAAATGTACAACCGGGCCCTGTAGCAGATGATGCTTTTGACCGTTTGTATTGGACTGGTGCTGGATTTCCACAAATGGGTAGTTCTACACAACTACTTGCTTCTGGGTCTGGTGCATACCCAAGAAGTTTTTTTAGATTAGGTATACCTGCACCAACTAGCGCTGCAAGTACAAGTATAACTTCTGGTACAGATGATGGTACACAAACACAATACAGCACATCCTATGTATATACTTTTGTATCTGCATTTGGAGAAGAAGGTCCACCGTCGCCGGCGTCTACCGTATTAACAAAAGTAGATGGGCAAACTGTAACTATCTCTGGTATGGACACCGCTACTTCTAAAAGTAATACTAATTTAGCTAACAAACGTATTTATCGTTCTAATACTGGTTCTAATACTACTAACTTTCAGTTTGTGAAAGAGGTATCTTTAGCTACAGCAAGCACAACTGATAATTTAAACAATGATGCTCTGGCTGAAATAATACCCTCTACTTATTGGATTGCACCACCAGACGATGACACTAGCACTTATCCTAATGGACAGATGTTAGGTTTAACTGCTATGGCTAATGGTATCTTTGCTGGATTTAGTGGTAAAAGAATTTGTTTTTCAGAACCTTTTTTACCACACGCTTGGCCCGTAGCATACCGTATAACACTTGAAGAAGAAATTGTAAGCATAGCTATGGCGGGACAAGTATTATTTATTGCTACTAAAGGTACACCTTATATAGCCGCAGGTACAGACCCTCAGTCTATGAGTGTCATACGTATGGAAGCAGCCCAAGCATGTTTAAATAAAGAGTCACTTGTGGATATGGGTGACCTAGCTATTTATGCTTCACCTGATGGTTTAGTAGGTGCTTCGGGTAATGAAATTACAGTATTAACAGCAGGATTAATTACACCTAAACAATGGCAAGCACAGTTCTACCCCTCTACAATTAAGGGTTTTTTATGGCAAGGTAAATACATAGGACAATATTATACTGGCTCTGCTTATGGTGCTTTTATGTTTGACCCACGCGGTGGTAAGAACGCTTTTACAACTATTAGTTCTTTAGCAACAGGGCATGCACAAGGTGGTTTTACAGACCCTGACGATAATGAACTGTACCTTATTGATTATGATTCGGGTGGTGGGAATGCTCAAGTAGAGCTTTTTCAAGGCAGTACTACAAACACCACACAAACATTTAAAACATCACAATTTGTTTTACCTAGACCTACCAGTATGAACTTTGTAAAAGTAGAAGCCGAAGCATATTCTGGCTCTGGTATTACGGTAAAAGTATTTGGTGATGGCACAGAAATATTTGACGCTACAATTACAGCCTCTGGATCCGTGTTTAGTGCAACAGGTTCTGCGCCTACTTCTTTTAGTGCAACAACAATTATGGAACCTATTTTAAGGCTACCTAATGGTGTACACAAAGTATATGAGGTAGAGGTATCAGGTGCACATACTATAAATGAAGTTTGCATTGGGGAATCTATAGATGAGTTGAGGGCTATATAATGGCTAGTGGTGGAACTAAATTACCTTCAATACCGCCCATACCTTCGGGTGTTGACCCAAACTTAAAAACTTATTTAAGTGCTATCGAAGAGGTAACAAAAGTAAGGTTAGGCACACTTGGAGACCCTAAAGATAGAGCGGTAACTGTACGAGAACTTATCGATACTGGGTTAGCAGAAAATTTTAAAGAAAATCCGTTTGACCCAAATGCGGGCACACCAGAGAATACTTTTATACCTACGCAAAGAGTTGATGTCACAATACCACCAGATGTTACTGGGTTTTCTGGTACAGGTGCATTTCAAAAAATTATTCTTTCTTGGGATCCAATACAGTTTGGTAATTTTGCTTTTACTGAAGTATGGCGTCATACAAGTAATAACATAGGTAGTGCTACTCGTATTGATACTACTAGAGCTTCAATATACGCAGATACCGTAGATTTAGACTCAAACTTTTATTATTGGGTCAGGCATGTATCTACTTCTAATATAGAAGGACAGTTCACCAATGGTATAAATGTAACTACTTCTAAGGTTTCTAGCTCAAATGTTACTGACTTTTTTGTTGCTGATGCTATAACTGCAGCTTCTGGTGTCATTGCTGATGCAGCAATAGGTACTGCTCAAATAGATGATGCTGCTATAACTAATGCAAAAATAAATGATTTAAACGCTTCTAAAATTAATGCGGGCCTTTTAAATGCAGGTAGGATAGAAGCAAACTCAGTAAATGGCGTACAAAAAGGAACTGCTCATTCTTATTCTACAATAAAAGTAGAATCAGCCCAAAGTGCTACAATTTCAGATATAGATAGAGATGGCAGTATTATCAACAATGTAGGAGGTTACAATGTCTGTTATGGGTACAGATGTGTAGTAGAAGATAATCAACGATTTGGAACTACTTTTGGAGCAAGCGTGCCTTATTTTACTTACAACAAACTACATAACGGTAATTATTACAATATCCATCTAAAAAGACTTGGAAGTCTTTCTTTTACAGTTCTTAGTGACACTACAGGTTTTTACACCGGTCAGATACAAACTACTTTTTTTGCTGTATATACTGGAGATGAAAGGCTATTTATAACTGCATCTTTTGGTACTACAGGTACAACTCAGTCTACTTATGTTGCAAGTGAAACAAATGGTTCTGGAGCCACAGGAACAACTACTTCAACTCAGTTTAATAAAGGGTCGTCTTGGGTAGATTTCCATAATATGGGCTCTTCGGGAGCACAAATGAGAATGTCTTTTAACAGTGATTTTTTAAGTGCGGGTACTTATCATCTTAATGTTTGGGGAGGAGTAAGTCTTGCTGGCCCAAATTCTGCAGGACAACATATGTTTAGCTCAACTTTATTAGGTGTATACAAACAACACATTTAGATATGGGAGGCGTAATTACAGTATATGAAAAAGAAACTGGTTCAGTTACTGGTATTAAAGAATGGATAACTGAAACAGACAAAGCTGCAATAATAGAGAATATTCCTGCAGAAACTCATGCATATAAAGAAGAGGCTGCACCCTCATTACAACATAGATGGAATGGCACTGATTGGGAGCCTATACCAGAACCAATTGAGTACGCTTTACTTTCAATTAGAACTAGAAGAAGAATTTTATTACAAAATTGTGATTGGACACAACTGCCTGACTGTCAATTATCTGATGAAGAAAAAGCAGAATGGGCTGCTTACAGACAAGCTTTAAGAGACTTACCTGTTAATTACACTGATGCCGATGAAGCTTCTAAGATAGCGTGGCCAGAAGGACCAGATGGTTATAAACAACCAGAACCAGAATGATTTTATATACCGAAGAACAATTGGAAATAGCGTATACTGAATACCGAAAACTGCACATGAGAAACAATGTGCCGTTTCTTAAAAAAGAGGATTTTAGAATATTATTTGAATACCTTATGGAGAATACTACATTAGAATATGTATGATATGACTATGTTTGAACTTACGTTAAATGATTTTTACGTTGAATTTCTAGGGTTTGTACTAACTCTATTAGTTGGTTTAGCTGTAAAAGATTGGGCAGTAGGCTTTGTAAAAGGCGCTACTTTCCGTTTAACATCGTCATTCAAAGAGGGTGATAAAGTAATTTTAGATGGTAATACCGCACTTATTATAAAAGTAGGGTTTGCCCAAACAGTATTTGGTGTATACAACGATGACGGTTACACGTGGCGTTATATATCAAACCAAAAAATTGATACATTGAAGCTAGAAAAGATTGTAGACTCTGAGCTACATGCTGACACAGCTGAGGAGAAAGCACAAAAACTAAGGTCTTTTTTGAAGGAAGACGATTAAATTGCTAAAATATTAAAGAGGTATAATATGAGTGCAACTAGAAAAATGACAGATAAAGGTGAAGGTAAGATTGGGGACATGAAAACCCAAGAAAAAAGACTTGAACCTAGAGGTAGCGGTAATAGTGCTAATGACTTTCCAGATTTAACTGGTGACGGTAAAGTTACTATGGCTGATATTCTAAAAGGTAGAGGCGTAACTAAATAATGCCTAGAACTAGGAAAAAGACTTCTATGAAAGTCAAAAAACAGAAGTTGACTAAACGTCAAGAAGGAGCGATGAAGCGTCATTCTAAGCATCATACGGCAAAACATATGAAATATATGAAACGTCGTATGCTTATGGGTGATACATTTAGACAAGCGCACAAGAAGGCGCAAAAACAGGTAGGTGCATAATGCCAGCAAAAAGAAAAAGAAAGACAAGTAAAAAGAAAAGTGGAGCTAAACCAACTAATCCAGCGTTATACGCTAGAGTAAAAGCTGAAGCTAAACGTAAATTTAAAGTTTATCCTTCAGCATATGCTAATGGTTGGTTAGTGCGCACTTACAAAAAACGTGGTGGTGGTTATCGTTAATGGAGTTTCTTTGGTTTCCACTTGTGTTCTGTTGCATTGTCGCTATGATTGGAGAACATTCTAATCCTAGAGGTATGAATATTTTTTGGTATAAAGTAGTAATAAAAGCTAGAGAATATACAAAAGCACTAACAGAATACGATTCTGGTAATAATAGAGGAAACGGACCTAGATAATGGCTAACACAAAACCCAAAGGGGGCTTAACAGCTTGGTTTGGTAAAGGTAAAAAAGGCGATTGGGTAGACATTGGTGCACCTAAGAAAAAGGGTAGGTACCAAGCTTGTGGTCGTAAATCGGCTAAGAAAAGTAAACGTGCATACCCGAAATGCGTACCACGGTCTAAGGCTCGTAGTATGACAGCTGCTCAAAGACGTAGTGCAGTAGCACGTAAACGTAGAGCAGGTAACCCGGGTGGTAAACCCACAAATGTAAAAACTATAGTAAAAAGGAAAAGACGTGGCACAAAAAAGAAGAAGAAGTAAAATGCCTGCTAGAAACAAGAAGAACTTCCGTTCTACGAAGTCTGGTGCAGGTATGACTCGTGCAGGTGTAAAAGCTTACAGACGTATGAATCCTGGCTCTAAGTTAAAAACTGCTGTTACTGGTAAAGTAAAGAAAGGTAGTAAAGCTGCGAAAAGGCGTAAATCATTTTGCGCACGTTCTGCAGGACAAATGAAGAAGTTTCCAAAAGCTGCGAAAAATCCTAACTCTAGGTTGAGACAAGCACGTAGACGTTGGAAATGTTAATGTATTACAAATACATGGATCCAGATCGTGTATTTGTGTAAAATAAAGATATGATAAACAAACCTTTAAATCATAAAGAACCGCACACATACAAAGACTTGTGCACTAAGAAGTATTC
>CENQ01132894.1_pt1 | contig 26890 bp, 38 predicted proteins | sample 356171 | NCBI WGS metagenome assembly CENQ01 (sample SAMEA2619802, study PRJEB7988) | marine metagenome | biome: marine biome (ENVO:00000447); feature: surface water layer (ENVO:00002042); material: "saline water (ENVO:00002010), including plankton (ENVO:xxxxxxxx)" | depth 5 m
CGTGGATTTTCGTAATGATCTATCACCTTATCTGAATACGCCATGGTTTGCGTCCTCTTGTGTAGTGTATTTAGCTGATTACTTAACTTCTATGTCTACAAAACGGCCTTGCTCGGCTTGAGCTCTTTCTAGTTGCTTTTGTCTGTTATATAAGGCAAGTGCATCTAATCTTTCGTAGTATTTTTGCAACATTAGTTCTGAAAGTATAATTTTTTTATTGTTGAACTCTTCTAACCGTTTTGCTTCTAATTGCTTTTCTATCCTTACATCTTCTTGCCGACGTAGACTGTTAAGATATTCTACATCTTTTGTCATTGGCATAGCATTGTTTGGTATAGTAGACATTATTAATATTTAGTGAAAATGGTGCCGGCGCCAAGATTCGAACTCGGGACCTGATGATTACAAATCAACTGCTCTACCAACTGAGCTACGCCGGCACATTGAAAATATATTTATAATCCTCTTTTAAGGTACTCCAAGAACATGGTATATCAACCTGCAAGAATATTCTATCTTTTGTAATAGTGGGACAGCCATGCATAATTTTTGCATTTATAACTGTAGGGCATGTATAGATATGTTCACATAAGGTTTCACCCTTACTATTAATCCATTTAAGTCCTTCGTTATCATCTGTTAAAGGAATCATTAATACACATTCTCTTTTTGGATCGATATGCCAAGGTAGTTTACCTCCAGCTAAATGCATTGTAAACTTATACGGTTTTTGTATTACAAGATCAATATTTAGATTATTTGTAATTTCCTTTATTACTGAATTATTTTTGTCAGGATAATAGTCAAACCAACTGTTAGCTTTACCTGTATCAATTCCTGCTCTTGTATAATGATTATTAGGACGCCAGTCCTTGATTTCCTTTTGGTAATCAATTAGTGCTGATTTATTATATTCAAAATGAGGTAATTCAATTAGATAGTCAGACATTTTTGTGATAATAGCCTTTCATGAATTCATGTTTGATAGGCATTACTCCCCTTAGGTGTAAAGTATATCGAAAGTCATGTATTGTTTCACACCAGCTAAAATGCCAACTGGGATCATTAGGAACCATAAAGGCTAAACCTTTTGGCACTAATGTAAAGTGTTCGTTTGTTTTTGTATCAATTGCTTCTAATGGACTTTCTACAAATCCTCCTTGAATAGGTACTATTATATCAAATGTTCTTACAATGTTATTTTTTTTATCAAATTCTAAATTTTGCATTAGTGGATGAAAAGGTGATTTAAAATCCTTTTTACTTTTCTTTATCATCATGCCTTTGAAGAAACGTCTACCTGGGGAAAAGTATTTTGCTATTTTATTAATTTCATTACATTTAGTAAAATCAGTTTGGAGATTATTAGCAGTCCATAAGTTGTTGTCTGCTAAATGCTCTGTTGTATCTATGTCAGGATCATAATTGCCAATGTGTGGTCCTACCCATTCTTCATCTGGTATAGTATTGATGAAGTCTAAAATTTTACTAGCATCAAATTCTAAATCATAAAAATAGAAGAATGGGTATTGTCCCACTTAATTACAAACCCTTTCGTACCATTCGGTATAATAACCATTTTGGTTATATCCTTGCCTTTTTACATCATAACATTGTTGTTGGTATCTTTGATTATTATTCCTAAATATTTCGTTAAGAATTATGCCACCTATAATCACTCCTGCAATATCATTATTGCGTCTATGCCATCTACCACCATTATGTCTGTGATGCATATGTGGTCTATAACCTCTTGGATTATGCCAACGGTTATTCCAAGGGCCGCCATGATTATAATAACCATATGAATGATTATTCCATTGATTACCATAACCATAACGGTGATCTGCGTTTGCTGGTAAGGTTGCAAATATTGCAACGCCTAGTATTATTAAGATTAAAAGTTTTTTCATATTACCTCCTACCAAAAAAGTGCTTTTGCATTACCGGCAATTATCATACAACATGTAACAACGTGCAAGACGATCCAGAAAGTTCTAGCCGCCAATGCACGTTTTACACTAGTCTGCGGTATAGGCAGAAATTCAGGTTTGTCATCATCTGTCATACCTATAGGCATTCCAACTATCCTTGCCCATGTCCTGAGCCATAGTCGTTGCCCGCTCATTACATGTTGTTCTTTTTCTCTTGGATTTCTGCTCTTCTTGTCTTGGCAAGTTTGCCTAGATCTCCAAGGGCCTTTCTGGCTCTAGCTGCCGCGGCCTTCACACCTTTTTCATCAAAAGTCTCTGCTTCTGCAAGGTATTGATTAAACGCTTGAACAATCTGTTCGTGTTGTGATAATTCACTCATCATTTTCTCCTGTTATAATAGAATAAATTTCTTTCCAATTGACTACTTTATGTATGCCTTCAGGAAGTTCTTCATTCATATTGTGGCCGTGTTCGACCAAAAGTGGACGCAATCCTTGTTTTAGGCCTGCGACCGCATTATCTAACTTATCTTCTATCCAAAAATAGTTAGAACCTTTATATTCAGCTAAGGCATCATCTTTAGGTGCCCCTGTAGCTAAACATATAAGTTTTGTAAAAGCTGATGTTCCAAAAAGCTTTTCTATATTCATTCTACGAAGTTTGTATGCATATGTGTCAGTGCTCATTGAAGTAATACAATGAAATTCATATCCATGCTCTTCGTGTAATTTTTTTACATAATGGACACTATCTCTTAGTGCAGGTAAAAAGCCCATTGCCGCACTTTCATTAAATCTTTTAATTAGTTTGTGTCCTTGATTATTAGACTTTAAATTAAAAGCTTTTGCAATGTCATATTGGAATGCTGATCCTGGTTGTTTTTGGAAACCTTGTTGGTCCATAAAGCATGTAAATGCATACTCCCAGTTTAAAAGTACTCCATCTGCGTCTGTTAGTATTAGTTTTTCAGCCATACTATCCAATCTTTATTTAATTTTATAATACCATTATAACATCAAATATGATAGTTGTCAACCAACAGTATATCCATTTTTTCTTAAAACTGATACGTACTGTTGATATACACTAGCTCTTCCTCCCGATGGACCCCAACATCTTTTTGGACCTGTATCAACATGCATGAAATTATTATACACACCTATGCCTGTAAATCCAACATCACAAGCTAATTGGATAAATGCTATTCTAGTACTGAAATCTCCATCAGGCCATCTTATATCCATTGCTTTTTTTGCGACATGTTGACTATTTTTGGCTCCTCCAACTTTTCTATTATATTCTGGAGTTCTATACCCACTGTTTATTCTAAGCGGTCTGCCTAAATTTTTTGCAAGTTTAACTGCCTTATTAAAGGTATCTGTTGATACATTCATATTTACTTGTGGCTCAGGTAATAACATATCAGAAATTGGTGTAGAATTATCAAAAGGTACAGTGACAGTTTCTTCGTCTGCGTCTGTTTCAAAATTTCCGCCGGCGCCTCCAGCAGGTGAGCCAGGTGCACCAATTATCGCTGTTGATCCATCAACTGGATTAATGCCTTTGCCGCTAGCAGGATCAAACTGTTCGAATGGTTCATTCATGTCCGGATCAATTTCGCCTCTATTAATTTCATCTGCCCTATCTGATAATATCATTCTAGCGGCAATATCAGTTACTCCTACTGCGTCAGGTAAATCAAAAACTTCAGATACTCCTCCTCCTAATGTGGGTCCGCCATTGGCAAAAACATTTTCAGAGCCAGTACTTGACATCGCTCCGCTTGTATCAAAGTCTCCTACTCTATGAACCTTAGCCATTATTGTACACTTCCTTGACTACTTCTTGCAGATGTATCATGTCCATAATCTTCATCATCTCCGCCGCCTGATTTAGATTGATATCCTAATTGTGTGCCAAGTGCAAATTTTGTTACTTGGGGGATTGAACCTACAGTACCGTCATCTGGTCCTGCTGTAGGATCAGCTTCAAAATAATATTGTCCAGCTACTCTAATTAAAACTTTTGTGCTTGCAATATCCTGCCCTAATTTTTCAAGTATACGTTGTCTTTCTGTTTGTGCAACGCCTATTACTGGATCTCCAGTAGCTGGTTGAGGAGACGTAGCAGATTGTACGTTAGCAATTTGTTGATCTCTACCAACTGCAATAACTTCACCTGTGGCAGGATTTACAAGATCTGAATTAGGTCCCGCATTAGGTAATGCAACTGATCCTGCCGCTCTTTCAGCAGGCCAACGTTTGTCTCCAATACTAGGGTCAACTGCGGTTGCCTTAGGTGGAGCACCTTGTTTAATAGCCGCAATATTTTCTTGACTTGTGCCAGCGGATGTTACTCCTGCTCCTGCATTTAAGGAAGCACCTGCCCCTGAAATTATTTTTTTGCGTACTACTTCTGCATTTCCTGCACCATCATTACTTAAAGCCACTGCCATTAGAGCTTTTTGTAAATCATTCATTACATGACTAACTGCTACACCTTGTTCTGGGTCTTCTAATGTTCTTCTTAATAATCTAATGTCATTACGAATACCTGTCATGGCAGTGATAATCCTGTTAAGTTCTTCAGTGTAATCTGTATGTGTAAATCGTATAGGCATTATGCTGTCATTATGTCCGATAAGTATTGTGGAGCCAATCCACGTTTAGCATCTTTTCCTCCCCAGAAAGATGCTGTACTAATTTTAGTAAGTTGTCCTGCTGATTGTCCTGTTAAAGCAATGTCTACATGAATCCCTGTATCGCCCATGTAATTATTTCCTTGACCTATTGCAGTTGCTCCTGCATCTTTACATGCTTTCATAAATGCAACCATAATTGCTAAGTCGTCTGAATTTCTACTAGATAATTCGCGTCCTTGAAATCCGTCTTTAAATATAACAACGTCTGCGGCATATCCATTATCGTGTCTATTAGATCCTGTCCTAGTCCTTCCGTCAACTCCGCCATCTCTTGCGGCAAGTTGTCCGCCACTTGTAATTAAAACATCAACATTCGCGGCATTAGCACCTGCAATTAAAATATCCATAAGTGCTTGTTGTAAAGGACGATTACGTATTTTACCTTGGTTACCATATTTTACATTACCGCTAGCTGAACCTGTTGTTGCTAAACCAGCCGCTTCTAGTTCTTGTAATGTGACATCGCCTGTTCTTTTTGCTGTAGTAGTTCCGTCATCATTCTGAACTATTACTGTACTTGCACTTGCATATCCTGCAGGTCTTTGGTAATTATTACTTCCTACAAAGTTACCTGAGGTGCCGCCACCTTGCACTGTTGCATAGTTTTGGCTTGTAGTATCTGCGTAATTTGTAGGACGGGACATTTCAGCATTAAGTTGTGATAAAATTCCAGTAGCATCAAAGTTAACTTCTGCCGCGGCCTGTAATGCAATATTTGCGGCATTAGGTGCAGTTGTATCTGCATCTCTTTTATATAAACCTTTTGTAAGGCTTGTTGCTCTATCTGTTATTATTCTAATATCAGCTTGGATATCTTCAAACAAGCTAGCTATTTCGCCAAAATGTAATTTATAACCGTCATCGAAATGTACATGTGAATGTTCATCAGGGTTGCTAGTGACAGTTGACCCTTCGTGGGCGTCAACGCCCGTATGCGTCATACTGTTACCAGGATGTCCTGATTCAGTTGAGTTTGGTGTAGTTGGAGTTGTATTTACACCACTCATTTTAACTTACCTGTGATTTATACTGGTCCGCTATATCGCTATCTGTTTCGTTGGCGCAAAGAATATTAACACTATTAATTTCAATATCGCCTAGTGTAGCCATTGTAGAAGCAACTGGACCAAAAAGAGCTTTTGTTACTCCTGTATCTGCAACTGAACTTGTCCCTGTAATCATTAAAGGTTTGTTTACCTTAATTGACGCAGAAGATTCAGATACAAATTTAGCTACCATTTCAAAGCCCTGAACTGTTCTAATAGTAATAATATCGTCTTTTTCTACTGTTGTTTGTAATAATGCCATTATAATGTATACCCCGTTCCGTTAAACCCTGTGTTCTCTATATATGTATTTAACTGATTATAACCGCCAATTACTTGGTTATTGATGATTATCTGGGGAAATGTTCGGGCTTGTGGTGCTAGTTCGAATACTTCTTCTCTAGTTAAGTCTTTGCCTAATGTTCTTGTAGTGTAATCTACACCCATTTTGTCTAATAATGCTCTTGCCATATCACAGTATGGACAGTGAGGTTTAGATAATACAACAACATTTTGTGTAGAACTCATAAACTGAATCCTTTCAAGGCATCTTCGTCAACATCTTGTTTGATACCGCCAATTACATATGACTCTACTTCTGTTTCTTGTGGAGCAACTTGTAAGCCAGAACTTGATAACCAATGTTGCGTCCAAGGAAGTGGGTTTTGTGTGCTAGGTTGATCAAAAATCATTGGCAATCCTAATGCTTTGAGCCTACGATTTGCAATATATTCTACATACTTGTGAAGTAATGTTTCATTAAGTCCAATCATTGATCCATCTTTAAACAGGTACTCGGCCCAATCCTTTTCTTCTGCTACACATTCTCTCCACATATCTAAGACTTCTTCTTGGGTTTCTTTTGCAATTTTGACCATGTCTGGATCATCTTTACCTTGAGCCCAATTTTTAAGGACATGTGTACTTAGAGCTAAATGCTGTGCTTCATCTCTAGCAATTAGAGATATAATTTTTGCACTTCCTTCCATAAGTTTTAATTCACCAAATGCAAATGTGCAAGCAAAACTAACATAAAAACGTAGTCCTTCTAAAATATTTACATTATGCATTGCGAGGTAAAGTTTTTTCTTTACATCATACATTGATCCTTTTTTATGATGAGTAAAATCATCAGCGGCTTCTGTAAATGCATCATAATTTTTTGTAACACTAGTAGCTCTTGCAATAATTTTTTTATCATCTAAGATAGTATCAAACACAACAGAAGGATCTGGGTACACATTTTTCATAATATGTGTGTATGATCTACTATGGATTGTTTCAAAGAAATCCCAAGTTACAATACAACCTTCCAACTCAGGCAAACTTACATGTGGTAAGAATGCAAGGCAGGGACCTCTACCTTGTACACTATCTAAAAGTGTTTGATATTTTAAATTACTTGTAAAAATATGTTTTTGTTCTGGACGAAAGCTTGCGTAATCTGCTCTGTCCTTTTGAAGACTTACTTCTTCAGGTCTCCAAAAATATCCTAGCATTGTTTGATTAAGTTTATCAAACACCGGAAACTTAAAAACATCATATCTCTGTGTGTTTTGGTCTTCGCCAAAAAACATATTTTGCTTTGTAAAATCTACTTTTTCTTGATTAAAAACTGTCTTCGCCATGGGTGGGCCCTTCTTCCTTCTTTCTACTACTTATATTATTTTATACTATATTTAACTAATTGTCAATAGTTAAATTGCACAGGCTTCACATTCTTCCTCATTTTCTTCAGTCAAATAAGGATTCTGCGTTGCTAACGGTGCTTCAATTACAGGTTCATCGTCTACTTCACTTGGATCAGTTTTGTAGTCGTAAGTATTTTGATAATAACTTGTCTTCCAACCCATTTTATATGTTGTTAGCAAGTCTTTCATCATCACGCTCATCGGAACTTCATTGTTAGCAAAGTGCGTCGGATTGTAAGACCAATTACCGCTTATGGCTTGGTCAAAGAATTTTTGCATTACTGACACTATATTAATGTATCCTTCATTACTAGGCATTTCCCAGAGTAATGTATACTGATTCTTTAGTTTAATATACTGCGGAACAATCTGCTTAAGAGGCCCTTTTTTTGATTTTTTAACGGACAAGTATCCTCTAGGCGGTTCGATTCCATTGGTTGCGTTCGACACAACGGAACTACTCTCTGAAGGCATTTGTGCGGACAATGTTGAGTGCCTAAGACCGTGTAATTGAATGTCCTTGCGAAGAGTATCCCAGTCATATTTTAATTTTCCTTTTACTATTGTGTCTACTTCTTTTTTGTATGTATCAATTGGTAGAATGCCCTCACTATATTTAGTACGTTCAAAATAGTCGCAAGCACCTCTTTCTTCTGCAAGTTTATTAGATGCTTTTAATAAAAAGTATTGGAAAGCTTCTGACAAATCATGCACCAATTGCCATGCTTCTTTGTCTTCGTACTTTGCATGATTTTTGGCAAGGAAATGTGCTAAACCAATGTATCCAATACCTAATGAACGTCTAGCTTTTGTGCTAGCTTCAGCCGCCTTGATTGGATATTTTTGATAATCAATAATTTCTTCTAAAGCTCTAACTGCTAATTCACATAATTCTTCTAGATCATCAAGTGATTTAAGAGTGCCAACATTTATTGCAGATAAAATACATAAAGCTATTTCGCCCTCTGCGTCATCTATGTGTTCTAAAGGCTTCGTAGGCAGTGTTATTTCTTGGCATAGATTGCTCATATATACTTTATCTTTAAATGAGCTATGAGTATTACAGTGATCTACATTCATTATGTAAATTCTTCCTGTCTCTGCACGTTCTTTAATTAATGCAGAAAATAATTCCATTGCTGGTATAGTTTTCTTTTTAACAGAATAAGCTCTTTCATACTTTTCATATAATTCTTTAAACTTATCAGCATCATCAAAATATGCCTCATAAAGTCCGGGAACATCATGTGGTGAGAAAAGAGTAATGTCACCATTACTCAGTAACCGTTCGTACATTGTTTTATTAAGTTGAATTGAATAGTCTAATTTACGCACTCTGTTATCTTCTGTACCCTTGTTATTTTTTAACACGAGTATATCTTCAATTTCTTGATGCCAAAAAGGAAAGTGTGTAGTAGCTGAACCTCCGCGAACACCATTTTGTGTACAACACCTTACAGTAGATTCAAACTTTTTTAGGAACGGAATGATTCCTGTGTGTGCTACTTCTCCTCCCCTAATTTTAGAATTGACTCCTCTGATACGCCCAGCATTAATTCCAATGCCTGCACGTTGGGCTGTATATCTACCAATTGCCATGTCACTAGCAAAAATGCTGTCAAGAGTATCATTGCTGTCAACGAGAACACAACTTGCAAATTGTCTGACCGGTGTTCTAACTCCTGCCATAACCGGCGTCGGTATGTTGATTTTGAATAACGATGTCGCATCATAATATCTCCTTACATATTGTAGGCGTGTTTCTTTTGGGTACTGCGAAAATAATGTAGCCGCAATCATCATATACATAAACTGCGGGGTTTCAAATAATTGATTATTGCTTCTATCTTGACAAAGATACTTGTCAACCACTTGACGCATTCCAGCATAAGTAAAATTCTCATCTCTTGAGTGACAAATAAAACTATCTAGTTTTGCTAGTTCTTCTTCACTATAAAAGTTTAAAATTTCTGGATCATAAACACCACGATCTATATTTAGATCAATCATTTCTTTAAGGCTAATAGGTTGAAACTTGCCAAACACTTGCTTATTAACAGTATAGCTTAGTAGTCTAGCCGCCGCTGTTTGATAATTTGGATTCTCTAATGATATAAGATCGTTTGCACTTTTAATTAAAATCTCTTGTATTTCTTCTGTAGTCATACCATCGTAAAATTGTAAATTAGCATTCATTTCAATCTGACTAGAGCTTGCACCAGCGAGACCTTTACATGCCTCCTCTACTACAAAATGTATTTTATCAATGTTAAGATTTTCTTTTGTGCCGTCACGTTTGACTATCATTATTCCGTTACTCATGTCTACTCCCTATTCAGTAAAATATTTAGTTTAGCCGTGGCATGGAAAACTCATGATGTGAAATAAGACTATTTGGAATATCTTTTTTACTGACATGTGTATTCTCTTTGAAACCAACGACCCTGTCGCCTACATATAGCAGATAATACGTTGACGATTTTTTATTGTCGTGTGTAATATGTATCTCAAAATCTTCAACAGATAAAACTTCGGTTAATTGCAAGGTGTAACAAATTGCAAGAATCTTAACGAAGGAACAATAAGTATTTTCCTTAATTAGTTCCCACGGATCGGGCCAAGAGCTCGGAGTGTAAGGATCAGTTTGTATATTAACAAGTGGCGCCGGATTGAAGAAATCAATTGTATCCTGAATAGGATCTTTTGTTGTTTCAAGTGTTTCGCGGAATTTTGCCCAAGTTGCTAATCTACTATCGAAATCTTTATCGAACATGAAATGCCATTTATGATTTAATTTTCACCTTATATGTTAAAGTTGCATTATCGCTATTAGTAGAGTTTAACACCATAATGGCCACTGTGTCAACCGAAGAATTGGAATTTTCATCATAATTTTGGGCTTTGAATTTTAAATTTTGTGCTAAGTTGACATCACCAATGTAATCATAGTCATCGGTAAGGGTTACAAGATTTTGTGCAGGATTAACTAGCACATCTAGTTTTCCTGTTCGTGAAGCATTGACTGCACTGCTTTTATACACATATTCTATTTCATATGCTCTAGTAGTATCTGCCGCTAGTCTAAAAAGTTTTGAATACTCTCCGTAGTTTGTTATTGTAACTTTGTAAGTAGTTCCAATATCTGCAATAGTCGATCCTTCTACTTCTGGAACATACGGAATGTTAGTCTGATAACTTGCATCATAACCTAGTTCTTCGGTCCTTTGAAACCAATCATCTATAGTTTGATTCTTAAATGATGTAAATTTAATTATAGAATGCACAGGATTTGATGAAGATCCCATATTATTGCCACAATTATAAAACCTATTATTTGTACTTAAATTATCCGACCCTACTGTAATATCTAATGCTTGTCTACTGATATCATCAAAAGTTGACTTCTCTATTGTATTTCTTATAGGACCGGTTAACTGTCCGCTTGTGCCAAGAACTGTTGCACTACCAAAGTCTATTCCGGTTCTACATGTTTTGAAACTGCACTGTGTAAAAATATTATCTGTAATATCATGGTCTGATTTAACAGCATTGGTCCAACCTTCAAATCTAACATCTTCAAATCTATTACGGAAACAATTTACTGCTGTGCTTAAAGATGTAAAATATAAGCCTGCTCCGTTTGTAACACTATCGTTATTTTCCCAAGCTCCTTTAAGTTTTAAGTCTTTAAATGTACTATCTTTACATGATGTAAGATCTAATGCATTACCGCCATTAGGCATTTGAATTGTCATGCCTGATATTTGAATTTCTCTAGCTTGATTTAATGTAGTGCTTGTAGCATCGCTAGCATAATTTCCTGGTGTACTTGAGTCATTAACAGTGATAAATGCACAGCCATTGTTAGACGTACAATTAATTATAGTTTTATCTATACCAGCACCTACAATAGTTGCATAAGGTGGTACTCTGACTGCACTTGAAAATGTATAATTACCTGCTTCAACATAAAGTACTACTCTAGACGGGGCAGTAAGTTTAGTTGCGGCATTTAAGTATAATTGATCTAATGCTCTTTGAAAGGCGGCTGTTTGATCTAATCCGTCTCCGTTAGCACCAAAAGACCTAATACTAACTCTATCATCTAATCTTGCCTGTAAAGTTCTTTGAATAGGGGCATTTACACTTGGCCCTGTTTGGTAATTATTGCTTAAACTTTTGTATGCATAAGTTTTTGCAAATTGAAAAAGATCATCGTGTTCACTTAGTAATTTAGTATTACCAACATAAGGTGATCCTTCTGATACTGCGCCGTTACCTATCCAAAGTTCTTGTGCATCGACTGCCCAACCTAGTTCTCCACTAGCAAGTTGCGGCAAGCCAGATCCTTGATTTTTTCGTCCTCTACGGACTTGTATTCGTGATATAGATACTACGGCCACTGCTATTATCTCCTACATGTGTTTTATGTATTTATACAGACTTAGCCGTGTTTCTCGTAATACTCATATACTCTTTTCCACCACTCTTGTTCCCAGTCGTCAAATTCGTCGGGCCATATATCAAATTGTTGATAATCTAGGTCGCGACTGCACATGAAAACGTGTCCTTCACGTATATCAGTGCCATGAACATCGTTGTGGGCAATAGCATATGCTGTTAATTGTAAGTAGTAATCATATACCCATTCAGGTTTTTTTGGCTTATTAGTTTGTTTAAAATCCATTATACATGGATTGCCTTTATATTGTCCTACTAAGTCTGTTGTTCCGGCATACATTTGAGGAACATATAAGGGAACTTCACTTCCCCATATTTCGTCTACATCATTCATTGCATTGTCTTTTATAACAGTTGCCATTTGATGTGCTTGTTTTGCATATGGATTAGATCCTGGCGTAGGCCATTCTCCAAATTCTATGTAATCTTCAAGGTATTTGTGCATGCGAGTACCAACACCTGATGCTTCGGTAACAATTTCCTGTGCTTTCTTTTCACCTACACGTTTTTTCCAAGCAATTAAATGGGATTTATCTTTTGTAGCATCAAGTATGGTAGTTACACTTGCTACCTTTCCGCCACCTGGCGTAAGGTATCTTCTTTTTCCGTTTACTTCTACTCGTTCTAATTTTGTATATTGAAACTTCTCGGTTATTAATGACATGGGAATCCTATTTGTCAGTAGCTATAATGTCGTCTTTGTCATCCCAATATTCTTGGGGGTCATAACCATAGTTATGACTCATAAAAGGACTCACACCGGAATTTGGATCGTCAACACCTACTATAGTTTTTACTTCAGGAACCATAGATATCATAATACCTTCTATTCCTTGTTGAAGTGTCATAGCAGACATTGCACAGCCTGAGCATGCACCACTCATTTCGAGTGTTAATGTTCCATCTTGAAAATCTACAAAATTTACTAAGCCGCCGTGTCCAGCTACGGCTGGAGCAACATAGTTGTCTAAAACCTGTTTAATATTTTGGACTATTCTGTCATATTGTTCTTTATTACTCATTACTTTTCCAATGCGTAACTACTATAGTAACACAAAATCAACAAGTTGTCAAGTTCTAATTAACCTAAATCGGTAGCACGTTTTGCCATTGAACTTACAGTATTATCTGCGTCTGGTTTTTTGGCATCTGCAGGCACATCATCTAATTCAGAAGTTTTAAGTTCGATTTTTTCTTTGTCAAAGTTTTTAACAATCTTTTGAATGCGGGGATCTTCGTCATATGCGGCTTTAAATACATCAAAGCTAAATTGGTTGCGTCCAGTATTACGCATAAATTTATCCAATTTTTTAATGCTTAACACTGTGCGATCAGTATCTTTTAAATGATCTAAGATTTGAAATATTGATGTGCTGTCAACAGCTTCTATGACTTTTTTTTTGAACGCTCTACAGACTCACGTTTTTCTCTGCCAGCTTCTTCTTCGCCACCAGCGGCAGCATCAGCCGCTCCCATACCGTCATCATCAGGCATACCTACTTCTCCTGGAGCAAGTTCTGCGTCTGCATCAACTGTTGGTTCCATTTCTGGTTCTGCGGCAGGATCTTCAGCACCCATTGTGTCCATTGGTTGTGCTTCTCCTGTAAGCTGACCTACACCTTGTGTCAGTGTGCCACGTGTTGTTTCCATTACTTCATACATGGATTCTAGTGCAGGTTTAACTAAATTTGTAAATGCTTCAGATGCTTCGCTACCCATTTCATCACGGATAGCATCTGCTAGTTCAAGCATTGATTCTGTTTGCATTTCAGCTGTATCTTCCATCCAACCAGTAAGTCTATCTACCATGTCCTTTGCGGCCATAACTAGTTCGGCTTTGTCTTCTTCGCCTTCTTTTATTTCCTGTACTGCTTCGTCAATTTCGGATACAATATTATCATCACGCTCTGCAATAGCTGTGTTTAAAACGTCAAGGAATAGTTTATTTTTTTGATAAGTTGTATCTTGTACTGCGTCAAAAGCTTCATTTGTTTCTGTCTGACTTAAAGCTGTTCTTACTTTATTTCTTGCATCTTCTAGTTGCTCTGTTGAAAAAGCTTCTAGATCAATTTTAGATCCAAAGCGACTAGCTAAACTTTCATTAAGCTTATCAGCTGTAACTGGTTTTGTAAATTCTCTAACTTTCATTTTAGTGTTCCTTGACTATCCGTTATATGTATATTTATCATTTAGGCGAAGATATACTCATCTAATTTGTTTCTTATTCTTTGGGCTTCTTCCAAAGAAATTTGTAATCTTGTCTCTCTTGTAAGTTTTTTGCTCTCACAATCCGTCTTTCTAATAGCATGTTTGTAAAAAACAGCATCATTATAGTGTTTTGCTAGGTTATTTTCAATATTTAATATTGCATCTACCCTATGTTTCTTACGATCAGCAAGATTTTTTGCAATAGCTACAGCCACAGATTTAAATTGTGTCCTATGTATTTGCTTATTAGTTGTGCTATCATAAATTAAGTAACCTGCTTTACTACTTCTTATTATATATTGTTTTATTCTTATACTATTCCCTTTAGCATGAGGAATAGGACTATCTTCTAAGCCTTTATTAACAATATCTTCAAGGTCACTTAATAGATTATTCGAAATCATTCTTCATCACCATTACAGAACTATTGTTTGGATTGCTTATCTTACTTATAACACTCTTACGTATAAGGTTATTAATTATGACTTGATCGTGTTCTGTGAATGATGATAATGGTAATGGCTCTGAGCCTAGTCTTTCCAATAGGCTACCTTCCTCGTTGGTGGTGAAAATCTCAAAATTGTCTATGAGCTCATTTACCTTCATTATGCGTTTTTTACTGTTACATTGTCTCCGGGCTTAATCCCGCGATCTACAGTACCTTTGGTTTTTGTGTCTAATGTCAAATTGCCGCGTTCATCTTTTGCAATAGCACCTGGCTTGCTAGGATCTTTTGGTACGACAGTTTTAATTTTAGTTTTTGGATCAATAAGGACAGTTTCATTGTCGTCATCTTTTTCAATTTGTAAAATTTGATCTATTTCTGTTATGATATCTGACATTTTCATTTTACTATCTCCTTTTTGCTCCGCGCCTTTTCTTTGGAGTTATCCTTCTCCTAGAACCTACGTTTAATCTTTTTAACTTTTGGCTAGCTGGACTAGTCCTTTTTGTTCTATTTGCCCTAATATTTACTGTTGCTCCTTTGCTACGCCTAGTTTTTTTCATTGTAGTCATAGCTTTAACATTCTTAGGCGCTGTACAAGTTTTAGGTTTGGATACTATTCTTCCTTTCCTTGTACCACTTGTACATCTGTATTTACGTACAACCTGTGTGCCTTTCTTGGCAAATATGGGTGTTGCACCTTCTACAGTATCTGTTATTTCGCGAATAAGCATTTTATCGCCTTCTTGTAGCTTTATTTAAACGCTGTACTCTTATTGATGCTGGATTAATTCTTTTTGTTCTCTTAGCTTTCCTAGCTATTCTTGAACCTAATCTTGCTTTTATCCTTTTAAGTGCCATACGTTTTTTAACATTAGGTGGAGCAAAACATTGTTGTAATTTAGATACAATTCTGTTTTTGCGGGGGCCACCTGAACATCTATACTTTCGTACAACTTTCTTACCTGACCTAGCCCATGTAGGACCTTCGCCGATATCATCCTCATGATGAACAGCGACAACTTTATAGCCATGCTTGCGTACAAGTTGCCTAGCTTTCTTTTTGTCAACCTTGTAGGTAAATCCTGTTTTAGGATTCTCTACTTCAACGGCATCTTTAGGTGGTATGTATAGTTCCCGTAATAACATATAGTTATTTAGCGGATTTTAAAGGTTCATTACTAAAACAATGATAGTGGATAATAAGCCGGCTACGATCGTGCCAGCGGCGCCAATGAGGACTTTTGTCATACTCTTTTGGCCTTCGACAACATCTTTATGAATGCTATCTACTTTTTCTTCTATTTTTGTGAGTCTACCTTCTAAAGCTTCATATCTTTGTTGACATAAATCAACATGTGCTTCAAGGTTCTCTCTTTCTAATTCTGTGGCTCCAGCCATCTATATCTCCGATTACTTACGCTCAGTAAGTTTATTAAGTAAACTCTTAGTTGGCCTTAATGGGTCTTTTTAGATGCCTGGATAGTTTTTGTCTAACAATATTATTTATCCAAAAGTTCGAAATAAACATTAGATATTTTATCATTTTGGGTGATAAAAACGTTGTTTTTAAATTCAGCTGTTTCAGTTAAATTTGTAATTATAGGAATTAAATTAAAATCGTTGTTTAACATGTCTACAGTTAATGAATCAGGTGCAGGAATAGTAAAATCAAACTGCCAAATAGATTGTTGTCCTTTATACTCTGACCCTAAATTATTTTTAATTGATTGACCCTTTTTTTGTATAGGACCAGAAGAATAATCAAGATTTGTGCGTAAACCTATCGTCTGCAATACTGAAAGAAAGTTTTGTTGTTGCCTAAATTCTACAGGATCTTCCCCACGTCTAGCACCAGTCTCGGTTATGTCTACTAATGTAATCAGTCTGAAAGTGTCCATACAGTATTTACAGACATAAAAAAAGAGCCCACATAAATGTGAGCTCTTAAAAATCCTAAGGTAGATTTTATTTTTAGTTACGTAAATTATGCACTTACGATAAACTGTCCGCCTTCAGTTACTGTAGCAGAAGAAAGGTCGATTGAATCAACTGTTCCTAGTCCTCTTACAATAACTTGTAGGCCAGCGGCATTAGTTTGTGAAGCATCATAACAGATGTTTACCAAACCAGCTGTGCCTTCTGAATCAAGTGCAATTGGATTAACTGCTTGTGCGATTGCTTCAATTGTTGAACCAATTCCGCCTTTAGCTGCCAATGAAGCACCTGCGTCGATTACTGCAAAGCCAATATTAGCTGTGCTATATAGTGTAGCGTGGGCATGACCCAAACCATTTACTCTTGTTACTGCTGCCATTTTATATTCTCCTATACTCTAATGACTAAAGAAGGCCTCTCCTTCTTTGTATACTTTTATTTATCATTTATATGGTAAAATATAGGGTGTTTTAGCTCTTTTTGGCTCGTTTATGCAATGCACGTAGGTTATTTACGTATGCAGGGCCTGCTTGCACGATATCATCAATCATTTCTATTGCAGGCATATATGCTTGCACCATGCCACTGCTCGCGGCTTGTCCATTGCTTGCCTGTTGTAAGAAACGTTTTGTAAGGGCTAAGTTTTTAGATCCTACAAGATATCTATATAGTGCTAAATTCTGTTGTGAGCCTGCTAGGTCTGGTTTTGATACTGTAGGTTCCGGATCAGTTACACTAGCTTTCTCCATGTTTTTAATTGCGGCCCACTTCTCAAAATCATCAATTAAGTCTGAACTTCTAAGTTTTGCTCTTGCCGCAAATATCAAACGTGTTGCTACAAGTCGTTTTTCTGATCGTGTTTGCTTATCCCAGTTCATCACACTTCTGCGAACTGCTTTATAGTCGGAGTTAGTAATTCTTAAAGCAGATTCAAGTTTTATGAATAATGATCCAGGACCAGTAGATGATCCAGATGCTAATGATCTAATATATCTATTTAGGTCATTTACAGGTACTCTTGTATTACGCTTCATTTCTTTAGCTGACTTTGGATCTTTTAACTTATCCTGTGCTGAATCCGTACCAACTATAAAATATATAAAGTTATATAGATCTGTTGCCATTATTCTGTAGAACTTATAAGTTTCAAATCCTATAGTTTTTTTGGCATACCTCTGTACTGGACCTTTAAAGTCAGGAAACTGTCGCATCGTTTCTAGTATTAGCAACGAAAGATAAAGTCTTTCACAACAATCAGAAAAAGTAAGCTTTTTTGCACTGCCATTATCTTTGGTCATGCGAGCTTCATGCAAGTCTTTTATAAAAGAAAATGCAGTGTCTTCTGTTTCTGTTTGTGTTTCTATATCAAGTGTTGCAGTATCTTCCATTAAAATTAACCTTTTGCAAATGCTACTGCGTCTCTATCAATTTCATCATCACTAGGTGCTTTATCTTCTGGTTCGTCATCACCATCGTCTTGAGGTTCTGGATCAGGAACTTTGGATTTTATATCGCCTGCGGCTTCTGCTTTTTTAAGCAATTTCATACACATTGCTTTATCACAACCACTTGCCTTTTCTAGTTCAGCAAAAAACTTTGCAAGCCTTTGCTTTGGACTGCTGACTCCATCGTTCTCTGATGGATCTTTAATACCGAAAGGTGTTCCTACTTTTGAAAGAGCTGAACCAAGTGATCCCATTTTATTCATCATGCCTAGTTCTTCATCTGACATTTTTGCTAGGCTACCAGGCTCTCCACTGCCTTGTCCCATTTGCATTAGTCTACGACCATATTTTGCCATCTTCTGTGCAAAAGGTGATGCATCGTAATACCCTTCTACTATTTCATGTATTTTCATTTTTTCTAACTCCTTAGTTTGGTTGCCATCTTGCACGAGGTACAAGTTTGATTTTATTCTTTTGTGCGACATATCCTTCGCCGCCTTTATCGCCTCTTGTTGTTGCCTTAACGTCTGCATCTGCGGAATCTAATTGATCTATGATATTGTCTTTAACAGCCATTATCGTTTTGACAAGTCCAAATATTCCAGGAAGAGCTTTTGGTGACGCATCACTCATAGCTTTTATCTTAGCCTGCTTATTTGCACTTACTTTACTTGTACTTAGCCAATCAAAAAATCCTGATTCTATATTTTTAAGTTGCTGTGTACGAGTCATATGATTTACATATGTATAAATGATATTTTTCATATCACTTAATCCTTTTACAGGTGCAAGAAAAGTATCAATAATTGAGGCACTTGCACTTGCTTTTTTACGAATAGCATTAGTTTCCTTTGTATCTACTTTAGGTTGATGTGTAACATAAGTTTGTCCTAATACTACTACCTCTTTACTATTAAAAATACTTACATCTTTTATTGGTGTACTTTGTTTACTCCCAAAACTGTCGTATATTGTATGTGCTACAACACCAACCTGTGAGGCCGCTATGCGTTGCCCAAGTTCGCTTTTTGTATCCACTGTGTATTTGACAAGATTAGGAGTAAATTCTACTGCGCCTTCTGCGGCGGTGTATGGTTTGCCTGGATGATATAGTAAGTCTCCGTATGCGTACCCCCTAAAGTTAGGTGGTGTTGCAGACTTCATAACATCAAAAACACCAGCCATATCATTTCCAAACTTCTCTCTCCAGTCTTCGCCTTTGCCTGTATTTTTTATAAATTTAGATAAGTTATCTGCTGAGGTGGATTTATTTCTTCCCCAACCATTCTTTCCTACAAGCACGAATTGTCCGTCTGGTTCTCTGCCCCAATATAATGTAGGGTTACCGTCCCATTTAATTGCAACGTCACCAGAATCAGTACCAAGATCATCTAAAATATCAGCCGCTTTCAATGCACCCTTAGAGCCATCAACAAAAACTAGGTCTTCGAGATGTTGATACTCTCTCCCTACCTTTGCTTCGGTCAAATATTTAAATTCATGATATCTCATTTTGGTAAAAGTTCTTTGATACGTCTTAGTTGTCTGTCAGCTAGAGACTCTTTAGGTGGAGGATTAAATCCTTTATCACTTGTAAGGTCTGCCATCATTTTATCACCACGTTCTTTACCTAGTGCTTTTGCTATACTTTCAACACTACCTAGATCTTTTGCGGTTGCTTTAGGACCAATTAATATTTTTGCAATTTCGTCTAAATTGTTAGAAACTAATTCATCGCTTTGTCTATCTACTAGGCCTTTGTAAGGTGACCACTTAAAGCTTTTTGGATGATTTTTAGCCAAATACGCCACAGCAATTTGTTTGTGTTTTCCTTTATAAGGACTATCCTTTGGTATTTCGTGTGTATGAAAACCAGCGGCTGTTTCTGCATTAGGCACAATCATAATGTCTACTTGGTGTGCTTCTTTTCCGATAGGGACTCTTACATGTACGCTATTACCCGACTGTGTTGTTTGTAATCCTGCTTTATCAAAAAGTGACCTTAGGTCTTTTCTAGCAGTAGGAATATCTGCACTGTTAAAATGCCCTTGTATCTTATCGGCATCAACAATAACATCTAAGTCTCCACTCATTTTACCAGGAGTTGGAGTTGCACCAGATCCTATAGCTCTTGATTCTGCACCTACCGATTTCAAAACACTGTCGATTGGTTTTTGAATTTTCTTAATTATCTTGTGATCAAATGGCACAACATCAGGGAATGCTTTACCGCCTTCATTCAACATCATTTGTTTTTCCTTCACGTATTCTTTGAATTGCTCTGCGAAACTTCCTAGGATCGCCTGATTTTATACTATTAATAAAACGCCTTTCAAGTTCTGAAGCTGTGTCAACATCATAGTGACTATGTACACGACTAAGTAAATTGATTGCACTTTCTATAATATTATTTGCCGTAGAATCAATAAACAAGTCATTGTCTCTTTTACCATGTACTTGGTTTAGTTCGTCTAATATTGATCTGGTACGTTTCTTCATATTTTTACTCGCACTTCCTTAATGTATTTAGTGCATTTCTGTCATAAATATCACTGTAATGATAACTAGTATTATCCCAAACACTATTCGAAAGGAGATTATATGCCGAGTATATTAGATCTTGACCTCTATGGACGTTCACTTTTGTTTGCAAAACTATCAAAGTATGCTTATTATAACATAGATCAAGCAAAGAAGCAAGCAAAAAAATTAGGTTATACAACTGTAGAATTTTATGATAGAGACGGTGCTCAGGCATATCGCTTCCAAAATAAGACTGACATGGTAATAGCTTGTCGAGGAACACAGCCTACGCAATATAGTGATATTGAAGCTGACCTCAAAGCTTATCCTGTTGTTGCAGAAACAGTATCACGAGTACATCACGGTTTCAAAACTGAAGTTGACGACTTATGGCCTATGATACTAGAAGATATACAACGAAAGGCAAATGCAAATAAAACAGTTTGGTTTTGTGGACATTCGTTAGGAGCGGCTATGGCCACTATAATGGCAAGTAGATGTTATCATTGTGAAGATATTCAAAACCCGCATGAACTTTATACTTACGGTAGTCCAAGAGTAGGGTGGTCTAAATATTGCAACTCGCTAGGAGTAAGGCACATTAGGTGGGTAAACAATAACGATATTGTAACAAGAGTCCCTTTGAATATTATGGGCTACAGACATCATGGTATGGAACATTATTTGAATACATGGGGAAATGTACGAAAGCTTACTGGCTGGCAAAGGGTGAAAGATAGATTTAGAGGAATATGGAGAGGCATCAAAAAAGGAAAAATTGATAGCTTTTCAGATCATTCAATAGATGCATATGTAGAACATACCGAAAAGGCGTCTAAAGGATTAGAAACTCTACAAGTTTAGATAAACAAAGAACTTACGCTTTCTTCATTTGTTACCCTACGAATAGCTTCACCAAATAAAGAACCTGTTGTTACTTCTCTGACACGTTTCATTTTACTAATATCTCTAGTGTTGATACTGTCTGTAACTACACATTCTTCTAGCACACTCTTTTCAATCTTCTTAGTAGCTTCTCCACTAAGCACTCCGTGAGTAATATATGCCCTTACACTTAATGCTCCAGCATCCATTATTGCTTTTGCGGCATTACATAATGTTCCGCCACTGTCTACAATATCATCTACTAAGATTGCATGTTTGTCTTTGACATCTCCGATAAGAGCCATTACTTCTGCAACACCAGCCTCCGGCCTACGTTTGTCAACGATAGCAATGTCTGCATGAAACATGTCAGCAAACTTTCTAGCACGAACGGCACCGCCTGCATCTGGAGATACAAATACTGTGCCTTCGTCAACATTCACCCTAGCCTGTATGTCTTCTGCAAAAACTTTCCTGCTGGTTAAATCGTCCACAGGTATATCAAAGAAACCTTGAATTTGACCAGCATGTAAGTCCATAGTAAGTATTCTATCTGCTCCTGCTGTGGTAAGCAAGTTTGCTACTAGTTTAGCAGTGATAGGTGTACGACTTGCACTTTTTCTATCTTGTCTAGCATAACCGAAGTAAGGAATAACTGCGGTAATCCTTTTTGCTGAACTACGTCTAGCAGAATCAATCATTATAAGTAATTCCATTAAACTATCGTTTACTGGTGTTGATGTTGAATTTACAATAAAAACATCTTCACCTCTAATATTTTCTAAAAACTCTACGCTTGTTTCCCCGTCTGCAAACGCACTCACGTTGGCAGGAACCAGTGTCGCGAAGCAGTGTTTTGCTATCTTTTCCGCTAACTCTGGGTTTGAATTTCCAGTTATGATTTTCATTTTCAAGTGGTACCCTTCCTAATGTTATTGTTATAACGTATAGCCTCTCGTAATAACGAAAGGTCTACACCTTCCCTGTGTGCTGTCTTTATAATTGCTTGGGTGTCTTTAGGGAAACAGTGGCCTCCAAAGCCCCGTTCAGTTGTTACTTCAGTGTGGCTTTGTCCTATACGGCTGTCCTCCGTTATTAGTGTTGAGACTTTAGAAAAGTCTATGTTGGTTGCTTCACATAAATCATAAATTTGATTAAAGAAAGCAACCTTAGTAGCTAGAAAGCTGTTACGAAAATATTTAGCTAATATTAGTTCTTCTGGCTTAGCATGTATAATTTTTGATAATTTAGTGGTTCGCTGAAATACCCTTTCCCAAAAGTAATAATGTCCTCCACCAATGTATATAGTTTTGGTATTCAACATATCTTCTATAGCTGTATCTGCTCTTATAAACTCAGGTGAAAAAGATATTGTATGGCTTGGAAATATTTCCTTGATTTGTTTCCAACCTTCTAAGCTAATAGTGCTTTTTATTAGTACTGGTTTCTCAGCATGTGTATCACCTAAAACATCAATAACATTTGATATATCACACTCACCATTTTCTGCCTGCGGAGTATTAACACAAATGATAACACCATCGGCATTTGTATCTGATACCTTAAGTCCACATGTAAGATCTTTACCTAGTATTCTATAGTATTCAGGATCAACTATTTTAGTCGTAGCACCAGTATGTTGTAGATAAGCTTCAACAGCCTTACCAACATAACCATATCCAGCTATTGCTATTTTCATAGGTAGATCCGTAATTGTTTCTTATAGTATACTATCTAATACTAATATTGTCAAGAGCTTTAACCAAATTCTCCACTTACATAAGCCCTCGTTGATCTGTGATTAGGATTTCCAAATATCTTTTTAGTGGCTCCTACTTCTACTATTTCACCGAGATGAAAATAAGCAGTAGTATCACTTATACGTTTGGCTTGTTGCATGTTATGAGTAACCATAACAATAGTGTAAGACTTTTTAAGTTCAAGTATTAGTTGTTCAATAGCATTAGTGCTAATAGGATCCAAAGCACTGCATGGCTCATCAAGTAATACAACTTGTGGATCAACTGCTAGGGTTCTAGCAATACACAATCGCTGTTGTTGACCTCCACTTAAACTAAATGCTTCTGATGTAAGCCTATTTTTTACTTCATCCCACAGGTTAGCTTTCTGTAAACTGTTTTTAACTATTTCATCAAGATGTGCCTTTGATTCATGCATCCTATGTAATTGCGGGCCGTATGCGACATTTTCATAAATTGATTTCGGAAATGGGTTGGGCTTTTGAAAAACCATCCCAACACTCTTACGCAAATTGTTTACATTTGTATATTGTGTTCTATAGATGTCAGTCCCATCTATGCCAACAGAACCTTTTGTAACACAGTCATCAATAAAATCATTCATTCGGTTTAAGGCACGTAAGAATGTGCTTTTACCACAACCACTCGGACCAATTAGTGCGGTCACATTGTTCTTTCTAATTTTTAAGCTTGCATCTTTAATAGCATGTGCATCTCCATACCAAATATTAAGATTACGAACTTCTATTTTTTGGCTCTTTGTGAGCGTAAGTGTATTTCTAGTTTCTATTTCCATTTTATTTCAAACCTCTTCCTTAGCCAAATAGCTAATAAGTTTAATGTTACTAATATTAATAACAATATTAAGATAGCCGCACTAGTCTTTTCAGCAAATCCCCTTTCTGGACTGTCTGCCCATAGATAAATTTGCACAGGCAAACTTGTAGCAGGATCCAATATACTAGTTGGAGCAGTAAGAATAAATGCAACCATACCAATCATTAGTAGAGGCGCTGACTCTCCTATTGCTCTTGCAATTCCAATAATAGTTCCTGTGATAATCCCAGGCAGTGCCGCAGGCAGTACTTGATACATTGTCGTTTGTAGTCTACTAGCACCAAGTCCATTACTAGCATCTCTAACACTTTGTGGCACAGTTCTTAATGCTGTTCGACATGCGATTACTATTGTAGGCAATGTGAGAATACCTAAAGTTAATCCTCCAACTAGGCTCGCACTTCGAGGCATACCAAAAAATTGTATAAACACCGCAAGTCCTAGTAAACCATAAACTATGCTAGGTACTGCGGCAAGATTATTAATGTTGATCTCCATAAAATCATAAGCCCAAGAATTACGTTTCTTTGGAAATTCCTCCATGTAGGTGGCACAACCTACTCCTATAGGAAATGCAAATATCAATGCAAGTCCTATTGTGTAGAATGTACCTACCATTGCTCCCCAGATGCCTGCTATCTCAGGAGATCGACTGTCTGAGTTTGTCCAGAAGCTCCAATTCCATGTGCGATATATTTTGCCGTCAGAAATTAATATGTCTACTATTTCTCTTTGCGAATCTGTTAATTTGTCGTATACTCCTTTAACGTACATGTCTACGTTAGTATGTGCTACAAGAACATAAGTACCTGCTTCTGTAATATCTATTGTGCTATAAGCATTTGGTGTAACTAATTGCCTTAATCCTTTTTTAGTCGTTCGATCAGGTTCCTTAACTAGTCTATACATTGCTTCATTAATACTTTTTTTACTTGTGCTTTGTACTTCTACTACATCAACTTCAATTTTTGTTTGAGTAAATGCTCCTATTCCTCTGTAACCTAAAGTAGCAAAAAATATAATCATTAAAATAGCAGTCAATGTCACTGCACTATAACATGCATACTCAAGACTTTTTTGTACTACTCGCCTGCGTCCTGTTATTTTATTGTCTAAGTCTGTTGACTGCATTTTTATAATTCCTGTATGCTATCCAATTTAAAATAAATGTAACTGTGAAAAGAGTAAATGCTAATGCAAAAGCACTTAGAGTTTTTGCACTTTCAAACTCTTGGTCGCCAATCAGTAGTGTAACAATTTGAACTGTTACTGTGGTAACTGCTTCTAGAGGATTAATCGTAAGGTTGGCGGCAAGTCCTGCGGCCATGACTACAATCATAGTTTCGCCTACTGCTCTACTAATAGCCATTATAAATCCTGCAACTACTCCGGGAAGTGCGGCAGGTAATACAACTGATAGGATTGTTTCTTCTCTTGTTGCTCCTACGCCTCTAGCACCATCACGCATTGCACTAGGTACTGCGGTAAGTACATCATCTGTAATAGAACTTATCAGAGGTATAATCATTATACCCATCACTAGGCCTGCCGCAAGAGCAGATTCAGTACTGACATCTAATCCTAAAGTAACCCCAGTTTGTCTAAGCCAAGGTCCTAATACAATCGCGGCAAAGAAACCATACACCACTGTAGGTATACCTGCTAGAACTTCTAGTAAAGGTTTTACTATTATTCTGACTTTTGGTTTTAAATACTCTGCTGTTAGAATAGCACAAAGCAATCCTAACGGTCCAGCAATACACATTGCTATTGTTGTAATAAAAAAGGTACCCCATAACAAAGGTATAAGCCCAAACTCACCAGAGCTTCCTACACTGTCAGCCCTAAAAGCTGTCTGTGGGGACCATGTTGTGTTAAAGAAAAATTCTCTTGGATCTATAAGCGTAAAGAATTTTATTGTTTCGTACGATAAACTTGCTATAATTGCAAATGTTATACCTATTGTTATCCAACTAGATAATCTAAAAAAGAATTTAAAATAATCTTCGTTAATCCCGTTGGACTTTTTCTTTGGACCTATCCATATAAGCATATTAATCCTTTTGAAAGAATGTTAGGGGCAAGTGCTACCCACCCCTAACTATTACTGTTAGTTTAACACGGTTTCACGTACTTTGTCAAGTTCTTTTTGTGGTAATGGAATAAGTCCTGCATCACCTAATGAACCATCTTCTCCCGCCACGTCATCACTAAGATAAAGTTCCATAAACTCAGTCATACCTGGGATAACACCCATATGCTCTTTTTTAGCATATACATATAGTCCACGGCTTGCTGGATACGAACCGTCAGCAATTGATTCAAATGTTGGAATTACACCTGCAATAGGAGATCCCTGAATTACATCTGTGTTTTGATCTAAGAATGAATATCCGAAGATTCCGAAAGCATTTGGATTATTAGTAAGCTTCTGAATAATTAAATTATCATTTTCGCCTGCTTCTACATAAGCACCATCTTCTCGAATACCGTGACAGATACCTTTGTATGCTTTTTTGTCTACCTTCTTCATTGCGTTAACCCAGTCGTAAGTCTTACAACCTTTTTCCATTACAAGCTCTACCCATGCATCACGTGTTCCACTTGAAGGAGGTGGTCCTAACACTTCTATTTTAATTGCTGGAAAACTGCTGTTAATTTGATTCCAATGTGTAAATGTGTTTGGTACTAAGTTACCGTTATCCTGTGGAACATCTTTAGCTAGTGCTTGAAATAATTCTTTTGGAGTAACTTCTAGTACTGCACTATCTTTGCTGTTTGCAAAAACAATGCCATCATATCCTACCAACATTTCTAGTGGAGTCACACCATTTTCATCACACATTTTAACTTCACTGCTTTTGATTGCTCTACTTGCATTTGTAAAGTCAGGATGTGAATCGCCTGTACCTGCACAGAACAGTTTCATACCACCACCTGTACCAGTTGACTCAACTACAGGAGCTGTGTTACCTTCTGCGGCAAATGTTTCTCCTACGATTGTTGTGAAAGGATA
>CENQ01043872.1_pt1 | contig 26766 bp, 22 predicted proteins | sample 356171 | NCBI WGS metagenome assembly CENQ01 (sample SAMEA2619802, study PRJEB7988) | marine metagenome | biome: marine biome (ENVO:00000447); feature: surface water layer (ENVO:00002042); material: "saline water (ENVO:00002010), including plankton (ENVO:xxxxxxxx)" | depth 5 m
GCTGTAGGTTTTCAACAGTTTGTTAAAGATTCTATAAACAAAGCTATTTTTGATATAGCAAATGAAGAACCGCAGCTACCTTTCTTTTCCGCAGGAGTAAGTGGAGCAACAGACCCATTTTATGGTAATACAACTGTTGCGACAGTAGCTGGACAAAGATGGTATACATTAAAAGCTGATAGTTCTAGCATAACTACAGACTTTGCATCTATTGATTGGGATGATTTTTATATTACGACAATCAATGTTTCTGGTGAGTCAGCTCCTTTTGTTTCTAATGGATTAAAACATATTAACCTTGAAGAGTGGCGAAGATTTTTAAGAGACCCAGAAAATTCAGATGATGCAAATACACAAGCTTATGGTGAGCCTAAATATGTATTTAAATCGCCAGATAGTAGAAAGCTTGGGTTAAGTCCAATACCAGACAAAGTTTATAATGTACACTTTTATGCATTTAATAGACCAACAGCATTAAGTGCTTTTGGTGATGAAATAGTTTTTCCAGAACAATACAGTAATGTAATTACAGCTAGAGTTAGATACTATGTGTGGCAATTTAAAGAAAGTCCACAACAAGCTGCATTTGCATTAGAAGATTATAAAAAATCATTAAAACATATGAAGTCAAGTTTAATTAATCCTACCCCAAGAGCTATGGTAGATGACAGACTTTATTATTAATTTATGGCACGTTCACAACCATATACAGTAGCATGTTCAGGAGGTTTAGTTACCGCATCAAATGCTATTGATTTACTTAAAACTCCCGGTGTAGCAACTGAATTAAAAAACTTTGAAGTTTCTACTAAAGGTGGTTATAGACGTATTAATGGTTTTACAAAATTTGGTGGTGGTAGTGCAGTACAACCTACTGGAAGTACAGCAACTATTTTAGGTGCAATACCCTATGCAGATGGTGTAGTTGTTTGTGCAGGTACAAGTATTTATTTTAGTCAAACTGGTACAAGTTGGATGGAAATAAATAGAAGTAGTGTTTCTGCTAGTGGTGTAACTAAAACAGCATTTGAACTTCTTTCAGTTTTAACTAGAACTAATCAAGCACAATGTCAGTTTGCTTTATTTGAAAGTGCTACATCAGATTATGGAACATTAGTTATTGCTGATGGAGTTAATAAACCTTATGCATTTAGAATGGAAGGTACAGGTGCATTAAATACTAGAACATTTTTTGGTGAAGAAATTACTGTTACAGGTACAAAAGGAGTTGAGTATATAACAGTACATGATAAACATTTAATAGCTGCTGGAGTAGAAGATAATTTAAATACTATATTTTATAGTGGTACTTTAGACCCAACAGATTTTACTAGTACTGGTTCTGGTTCGATTGCTTTAGAAGACCAAGTAAAAGGTATTAAAAGTTTCCGTAATGAATTATTTATATTTTGTGAAAACTCAATATTTAAATTACAGAATATAAATAATTCTAGTACGATAGCTGTAGTTCCAGTAACTAAAAACGTAGGTTGTTTAAGTGGTCATAGTATTCAAGAAATTGGTGGTGACTTAATATTTTTAGCACCAGATGGATTAAGAACAGTAGCTGGTACAGCAAGAATTGGAGATGTAGAGTTAGGAACAGTTAGTAGTAATATACAAAATATTCTTAGTGATTTAGCAGAAAGCATAAATATATTTACAATTAATAGCGTAGTGTTAAGAGAAAAATCACAATACAGATTATTTTATACAAATACTGGAGCTTCGGATGCTACACAAAGAGGAATTATAGGAACACTAAGACCTAATGGTTTTGAGTGGTCTGAAACTAGAGGATTAGAAGTTACTGCTATTGGTTCTGGTTTTGATAATAATGGAGTTGAGCAATATTATCATGGCGATACTAATGGCAATGTTTACTTACATGACAACGGTAATGATTTTAACGGCACTGCTATTTTAGCAAGATATACTACACCAGACTATGATTATGGTGATTTAGGAACTTTAAAAACTTTACACTTTCTTAGAGTTTCTATGGCAACAGAAGGTATTGCAGAACCTGATGTACAAATTAAATTTGACTTTAATAGTTCAAATATTCAACAGCCTTCGGATTTATTTGATTTAGGAGTTATAAATCCACCCTCATTATTTGGTGATGCAGTATTTAATACAAATAAATTTGCTGGACAAAATAATCCAATGATAAGAGTACCTCTACAGGGTAGTGGTACAAGTAATAATTTTACAATAATAAGTAATGATACAAAACCAAGTTACACAGTTAACGGACTTTACGTAGACTTTATACCTTCAGGTAGGAGATAATTATGGCACAAACATATACAAGACAGAGCTCATTTGCAGATGGAGATACTATAACTGCTGCTTTGTTTAATGATGAATATAACCAGTTAGTAAATGCTTTTGCATACTCTTCAAGTAGTGCAAGTTCTACTGGACACCGACACGATGGTACTGCTGCTCAAGGTGGTAATATATTTAAAATTGGTGATTTAGACTTTTTAAATAAAATAGAAGTTGATAGTTCTAATAATAGATGGGGATTTTATGTAGAAGTATCTGCTGCTGCTGTAGAACAAATTAGAATACAAGATGGTGCTATTGTTCCTGTTACTGACAGTGATATAGATTTAGGAACAACTTCATTACGTTTTAAAGATACTTTTACTGACTCAATAACTACTACAGGTAATGTCGATGTTGGAGGTAATTTAACAGTCACAGGTACTACAACTTTTAACGGTGGCACAATTACTATGGGTGATGCAGCAGACGATAATGTAGTATTTGGTGCAGATGTTAATTCAAATATTATTCCTAATACAGACAACACATACGACTTAGGAAGTTCTTCTCAAGAGTGGAAAGACTTATATGTTGATGGTGTAGCTTATTTAGATGGTATTAATTTTAATGGTACAGCAATTACTTCAACTGCTGCTGAACTTAACATTCTTGATGGGGTAACAAGTACTGCTGCAGAACTTAATATTTTAGATGGAGTTACAAGTACAACTGCTGAACTTAACATTTTAGATGGAGTTACATCTACAGCAGCCGAACTAAATATACTTGATGGTGTTACTGCAACTGCAACAGAATTAAATATACTAGACGGAGTTACAAGTACTACTGCTGAATTAAATATATTAGACGGAGTTACTGCAACCGCAGCAGAATTAAATGCTCTTGATGGTATTACAGCAACAGTTTCAGAGTTAAATATTTTAGATGGTGTTACTGCAAGTGCTGCAGACATTAATCTGATAGATGGAATTACAAATGGAACTGTTATAGCTAGTAAAGCTATTATAACAGATGCAAACAAAGACATAACTGGTGGTAGAAATATTACTATTACAGGTGAACTCGATGCAGCTACATTAGATATTAGTGGTGATGCAGATATAGATGGAACACTTGAAGCTGATGCTATAACAATTAATGGAGTTACTTTAGCAGAAACTATTTCTGATACTGTAGGAGCTATGGTAACAAGTAATACTGAAACTGGTATTGCTGTTACTTATGACGACAGTGACAATACTTTAGACTTTGTAATTGGCACACTTAACCAAGATACTACAGGTAATGCAGCTACAGCTACAGCATTAGAAACAGCTAGAACAATACACGGAGTTTCTTTTGATGGTACAGCTAACATAGACCTTTCTGAAGTAATTCAAGATACTGTAGGAGCTATGGTATCTTCTAACACTGAGTCAGGTATTACAGTAGCTTATGAAGATTCAGACGGTACTTTAGACTTTACAGTTGGTACATTAAATCAAGATACTACTGGCAATGCTGCTACTGCTACAGCTCTTGAAACTGCTAGAACTATTCATGGTGTATCTTTTGATGGTACAGCTAATATAGATTTAACAGAAGTTGTACAAGATACTGTTGGAGCAATGTTTAGTTCAAATACTGAAACAGGTATTACTGCAACATATCAAGATAGTGATGGTACTATTGATTTAACAGTATCAGGTGCAGCAGTTACGAGTATTGCTGATGCTGATGGCGATACTAAAATTCAAGTAGAAGAAAGTTCTGACGAAGATATTATACGTTTTGATGTAGGCGGTTCAGAAAAAGCTACCTTAAATGGTTCAGGAGTATTAGATGTTGATGGTGGTATTACGATTGATAATATTACTATAGATGGTACAGAAATAGATTTAAGTTCTGGAGATTTAACTATAGATTGTGCAGCAGATATTGTTCTTGATGCAGATGGTGGAAATATAGAAATGAAAGATGATGGACTTCATTTTTATTCTATAAGCAGAAGCGGAGATAACGCAATTATTCAAAGTGTTATATCAGATGGAGATGTAATAATACAAGGTAATGATGGTGGCTCAACAATTACTGCTTTAACTCTTGATATGTCAGAGGCAGGAGAAGCAACATTTAACTCTCACATAAACTTACCAGACAGTGCAAAAATAAAACTTGGAGCAGGAGATGACCTACAAATTTATCATGATGGAAATAATAGTATTATTGCAGATGAAGGAACAGGTGGATTATTTTTAAGAGGAACAAATACTGTAGATATACAAAGTGCGTTAGGACATAACTACTTAAAATCAACCATAAGTGCAGGAACTCAAATTTATTACGATAACTCAGAAAAGTTTGCAACTGTATCAGGTGGAGTAAAAGTCACAGGAAACATTGAAAATGCTTCTGGAGATATGACTATTGATGTTGCAGGAGATATTATCCTTGATGCCGATGGTGGTGTTATATCTTTACAGGACAATGGTACAGAAACAGGTCAACTAAAACCAGATAGTGCAGGTTTAGTCCTTCAAGCTGTAGGTTCTGATTTAGACATTTTCCTTTCAGGAAATGATGGGGGTTCAGCGATTACAGCAGTTAGAATAGATATGTCAGATGCCGGTGCATTAATTTGTAATGGTAATATTACAGCTTTTGGAAGCACATCAGATATAAGACTAAAAGAAAATATTGAAGTTATTCCTGATGCTCTTGATAAAGTAAAAGAATTAAAAGGAGTTACTTTTAATTACAAAAAAGATGGCAAAATTAGTACAGGACTTATAGCACAAGATTTAGAAAAAGTTTTACCAGAAGCAGTTTATGAATCTTCTGATGTAGATAATGACGAGGACAAACACTTAGCTATTCGTTATGGCAACACAGTAGGTTTATTAGTTGAGGCTATTAAAGAATTAGAAGCTAGAGTAAAAGAACTAGAGGGTAAATAATGGCTTTAGCAACTTCAGGTGCTTTATCTTTAAATGAAATTCACATTGAAGTTGGTGGTACTTCTGGTACTACATGTTCTTTAAATGATTCTGATATTAGAAACATAACTGAAGCTTCTGGCAAAACTATTAATAATACATTAGGAACTACTATAGATTTTAATAACTTTTATGGTGCTACTAATATTCCAACTTGGACTATTTCAATGACTCAGGGAAGTCATACTGTTACTGGTACAGGACCTAACTATGGTACTAATAGCAGTATTTATAGGGGTTTTGCTACTACTAATTTTAGTTATAGCTTTTCTTTTGGAAGTCTAGATGATGACCAAGACACATATTATTTTGATAATAACCCAATTAAAGCCATAAATACAAATCACACTACAGGAGATACAATAGGAACTCCCGGTTTTCAAGGTTTATATTTAAGAGTGCAAAAAGCTAATGCTACTATAGCTAACACAGATGCAGGTGCATTTAAGACAATGGCAGCAACTGTTTCTGGTAGTGGTAGTACTACTACATTAAACAGGTCAGATGCAACTTTTAGTTCTGCTAGTGGTGGTACTGATACTTCTTTACATTATAATACGTGGACATGGAGTAGTTCTTATGCAAATTCAAGTACTTTAGGTAGTGGTAGTGGTACTACATCAATAGTTTTTAGTCGTTTTTAAAATTAGATATGAGTGAAATAAAATTAAAAGAAGAATCTATGGAAGATACCTTACAAAATAAAGTATCTGGAGCTAGATTAGATTTTGATGAAAACAATAATCCTTTTTATAGATTAACTATGTATTTAAAAGAACCACATACTAATGTTGAATATTATATGGAGTTAAATAAAAACGACAGTAAAGAACTTATAATACAAAAAGAAGATGGAAATTATGTAGCAGAAGAAGATGTTGAATACTTACGTCAAATGTGGAAAGTTAAAGAAAATTCAACAAGATTACTTAGAGTATGGAAAGACGGAGAAAAAGGAAAAGATATTCCTGAAGAATGGTGGAATGACGGTGTAACAACAGTGCCTTTTGATACTGCTATGTGGGATGAAGTTTTTGTTGATAAAGAAAAAGTAAAGATAGATTATAATATAACTGTTGTCGGAGATGAAGCTGATAAAGTAACTGAATTAGTAACAAAGATTGAAGAAAAATTTCCAAATGAAAAAGATTTTTATGTAAATGACCATACTATTATTGGTGAATATTTAGATAATCATACAATAAGACCACCATATAAATCACATAATACAGTTACTCTTTACTATATGTATTATGATAAAACTGAGTATAAAAAATTATTAGAAGAATATAAAGTTCCACATCGAGATTTGTATTCCTATAAATTTTGGTACGGTCACAAATATGATATTGATTCAGGTGAAAGATTATTAAAAGTAGTAATAGAAGATTCAGATGCAGTAAGTAATTATCAAAAACATCCAGATTCTTTTATTCTCAGACCACAGCTACCACCTTGTATAGATGCATATTTTGCAAAAATATATTCGGAAGATGGCACAGAAGCAGATGAATATGATGTCTTTTTTTCAACAACATACGATATAATGCAAGACTATTGTGAAAAAAATAATCTTAAATTTCCTTTGCCTGATAATAGAATACATGACCATGTTTGGGTTTTTGGTCTTGTTTATGATAAAAATACTTTAGAAATAAAACAAACTAAAGCATACGTTAAAGTAGTTCAAAATCCTGAAAACTGGTTTGCTTTTGCTTCAAGTAGATAATGAATTTAGAAAAAGAAATAAAAAAAATTAATAAAAAATTCTATAAAAAAATAGAAAAAGAAAAAAAATTTAGAAAAAACTTTAACATAAAATTTTATAATTAATATGGAACTATCATCATACTTAATTTGGAATGCTTTTATAACATTAGTTTTAGCTCCAATACTTTATAACATTCGACAAAATGCTCAAGAAAATAAACGTATTGATATTTTGTTAAATAAAACTAGAGAAGAGATTGCTAGAGACTATGTTACTAAAAATGAGTCCAGAGCAGTTATGAAAGACTTAGTAGATAGGTTAGATAAATTAGATGAAAAGCTTGACAAACTCTTTGAATTAAGGTAAAATAGTAAATGAAAAAGAAATATAAACGAGCAGGAACTACTTCAGAACGTCAAGACTATCGCAAAGGTGGTCTTGTTGGTAATAGTAAAAGAGTAAAAGTTTTTGGTGGTGGCTATGGTGGTCCTTCTTTTAGTCAACAATATTCCGCAGCTTTAGCAGGAGGTGTGCCAAACTTATCTGGGGTCGATTTTAGTGGACTATCAATACCTACAAATGCACCTGCACCTAAACCTGAAGCACCACCTGACCCTTCAATATTTGAACCAGCACAAGCTACACAAGGACAAGAATTAGTAACTCCTCAAACACAAAGTAATAATACAACAATCGTACAAGGACAAAGTAGTATAGGTGTTGGAGATGTTGGAACAACTGCAGGAGAACCTAAAACAAATATACTTGGACAACCAATAGGAGGAACTACCATGTCAGAAGGAACTTTAAAACCAGAAGATGTAGATAGAAAAAGAAAAGATTTAGAATTACAGGCAGCAGGTCGTGGTATTCAAACTACTCCTATGCAAGTTAAAACTTTAACAGGTCAAGTAACAGGAGGAGAGTTAGAGCCGGGAACTGGAGATTTAGGTGGAGTACAAACTATAACTGGTACAACTGGACAAGTACAAGCCCCAGAACAAGTTACTACTGCTGCACCTACTCAAGCTGCTCAACCACAACAAGTAGCTCCTGCACAAATAGGTGCGGTTGAAACTGTAACTACTCAACCTACTCAAGCTGCGGTAGGAACTGTTAGTGATAAATCAGTAGCAGAAAAAGTAGATGTTAGTACTGTACCTACTATTACTGGTGTTAATGTAGATATTAAAGAAGGAGCATTAACTGATAGAGTAGTTGCTCAAATGTCTCCTGAAGCAGTTGCTCAAGCTGCTCAAGTAAATGGTTTAGATGTTAGAAGAGTCACTAGAGCAAAAGAAGAATTAAGAAATGCTGGTATAGATGAAATAACTATTGCAGAACTTGGTAATGACCCTGCAGCTTTAGAAAACAGATTAATGAATCTGACAGATAAAGATAGAGGTTTAGTTGCTGGACTACCTGAAGAAGCTTTAGTTAGTACACAAATGAATACTCTTTTAGCAGGTATTGAACAAGGAACTGTACCAACATGGGCAAGACCTGCAATGGCACAAGTAGATGCTATTCTTGCTCAAAGAGGTTTAGAAGCTTCTACAGTTGGTAGAGATGCATTATTAAATACAATTATTCAAAGTGCTTTACCAATAGCACAAAGTAATGCTCAAGCTATACAAACATCATTAGCTCAAGAAAGAGCTACAGAAGCTCAAGTAGCAATTAAAGATGCTGAGTTTAGACAGCAAACTGCTCTTACAAATGCAAACAATGTATTTAAATTAGACTTAGCACAGTTTAGTGCTGACCAACAAACTGCTTTAGCTAATAGTAAATTTTTACAAACTGTAAGTTTAGTTGAATCTAATAATGACCAACAAGCTGTTATTCAAAATGCTGCATTATTATCTCAAGCTAATTTAGCTCAAGCTACTGTTGACCAACAAAGACAGATAAATAATGCTAAAGCATTTTTACAAATGGATATGGCTAATTTAAATGCTGAACAACAAACTAACATACTTAATGCTCAACAAACACAACAAGCTGCATTAAGTAATGCTGCTGCTCAAAATGCTGCTAAACAATTTAATGCTACAAGTGAAAATCAAGTTAATCAGTTTATGGCTACTCTTGCAGCAGATACTGAAAAATTTAATACTACACAGATGAATGCTATTCAACAGTTTAATGCTTCACAAGCAAATGCTGCTGCAGCTAGAGATTCACAAAGAAGTTTTGATTTAGAAAAATTTAATACTGGAATAAAAAATCAAATAGAACAATTTAATACTGCATTAGAAAATAATAGAAGAGAGTTTAATGCTAAAAACAGTTTAGCTATTGCTCAGTCTAATGCTCAATGGCGAAGACAAATAGCAACTGCAGATACTGCTGCTATTAATGCTGCTGCTGAACAAGCAGTTAAACAAAACTTTTCATTAACTTCACAAGCTCAACAAGCTTTGTGGCAAGACTTGAGAGACCAAGCACATAATATATTTACAGGTGCTAGAAAAGATAAAGACATAGTAGCTCAAATAGTTGCAGATTTTGCAGCTAATCAATTTGCAAATGATGCAGCTATGAATGGTATGCTAAAAGTAGTTAAAAGTACAATAACAAGTCTAACAGACTATTCAATATCATAGGAGGTGCGACTTCTTAAAGAAACTAGGTAAAGCAATCGGAAAAGGAATTAAGGGTGTTGTCAAAGGTGTTGGCAAGGTCGTTAAAGGTGTCGTAAAAATACAAAAAAAAGTATTTAAGGGTGTCGTTAAACTTGCTAAAAAAGCATGGAAGAATAAATATATTCGGGCAGGACTATTAATTGCTGCAATCGCTACGGGAGTGGGGGCTATTGCTGTAGCTGGAGCTACTGGAGCAGGGGCTGGTGGTATATTAGCTGCTACAGGTCTTAAAGGTGCATCGGCATTTGGAGCTTTAATGAAAGCTGGATTTGTAGGTTTTACTGGAGCTGCCGGAGCTACTGCTGGATTAATAGGAAGCGGAGGAAGTCTTGGTTTAAGTGGTAGTATTTTAGCTGGAGGCTCTGCTATTACTCCAGTTGCCCCAACAGCCGTATCATCTGCAGCTTTATCTACAGCACCAATGACAATTTCAAGCTTACCTGCTGCTGCCCCAACTACTTTTAGTTCAACTTTAGGAGCAGGAGCAACAACTGGTGGAGGAACATTTATTGGAGGATTAGGAGGAGCTACTTCTACAGGAGGAATGAGTTTAGCATCTACAGCTAGTACAGCAGCAGGAACTTTTACTACTACTACACCTGTTCTAATGAGTGCTCCTGCGACTGGAACTTTTACTGCTACTACACCTCTTTCTGCTACTGTAAGTTCTTTTACTCCTGCAACAGGAACTTTTACTGTTCCTACAACATCAACATCAACAGCAGCTAGTGCAAGTTTTTCAACTACTCCGGGAACAAGTATAACATCTAGTCCTGTTAGAATTGCAAAAAGTCGTGCTACGAGTAAAAAATATGGGTTTCTAAATGATTTAAAAGAAGGCTTAAAGGGTGGTGTTATAGATGGTGCAAGAAGTCTTGTTGGAAATAGTCTTTATAATTTAGTCATGCATGGTGATATTAAAGGAGAAAAGTTTGAACAAGACCTTACAGCTACTGGTGGAGGACAAGCTAGTAGTTACATGGGTAGTTATGCTTTACCAAGTGCTATAGACTATGAAGCTTCTGGTATAGGTGGTGATACTATTGGCAATACTTATGTCAGTATGTTACAAAATTTAAATTATGGTACAGGTTCTCTTGATTATGCAAGACATACCAATATGGCTCTTATGAGAGGAATCCAAATACCTCAAATACAATATGCTTAGTTATGTTAAAAAAAGATAAAAAGTTAAGAAAAGTTGTTAATCCTACAGTAAGTGGTGCAGCTTTAGAAATAATAAATGAGTTAGATAAAAATGATGTAGCTCTTGAAGAATTTACTGGCGGTGATTTTTTTGAAAGACCAGATAATCGTGGTGAAGAAAAATTACCTTTAGCAGATGTAAAAAACTCAGAAAACATGGCAGAAAATTTAGAGTTTATAACATCTCACTTATCTGAAAGACAAGATGTTCCCGGAGCTTCTTTAACAAATGACCCAGAAAAACCTTATCCTTGGGAGCAACCACCACAGTTTGCAAATCCTAGAGAAGCACAAGACTATATGTACACTTTACTTTCTACTCCAGAAGTAGCAGGAGATGTAGTTACAGCATTAGGTCAAGGTATATCTGTAATGGACTTGACAAGTTTATTTATATTTACTGGTTTTATTAGTGGTAAATTTACTCCAGATGTAGGTTTATTAATTGGTGAATCAACAGCATATTTTATTATGACTCTTGGAGAAATGGCTAATATTGAATATAAAATCGAAGACGATGATACAGATATAGATGAGTTTATCGAAAAAGATGTAAATGATAAAATCATGGAATTAAATAATATGGAAAGAATAAGACAGTTATCAAATCAAAATAAAGTTCAAAAAAGTGATATACCAAAAGAAATTTTGGCAGAAGCAGAACAAAGAGTTGATACAAGTTTATTAGCTCCAACAGAAACAGAAGATAATAATTTATTAGATAGGACAGAGTAATGGCAAGAGAAATAGATTTAAGTGGAATAGCAGCAGGAGTACAACAGGCTAATCAAGCTAGAAGAGATTTTGTTAAAGATGCTTTTGATGACGAAAGAGATGACAGGTTTAAATCAAGCTTTGTAAAACCTTTTGTTCAAGAAACTGTTTTTGATGGTCCAGAAAGAAGAAGAAAAGAACGCATTGAACTTCAAATGCGTGGTCCTGAACTTATGAACAGTATTAATAATTCTAAAGCTAAATTAATTAACAGTCGTAGTGAAAGTTTAAAAAGTACCTTCGATAGAATTGAAAACTATGCAGATGGTCCTGAAGCAGGAGCAAGAATTGTAGCAGAAGAGTTAATGGCTAATTCAGAAATAGGTAAAACATTTTTAGGTAGTGGCATATTTGACCCTAATGACCCTAAATATAGTTTTGTTCCTGCAACTCTTAAAAATCAAATGGCACAACTTTATGAAGAAAGAATTAATAAACAAGCTGAATTTATTTTAAAAACTCATAATGAAATAAAAGACTCTGGAATTTTAAAAAACTATGATGTAAGTAATGCTTATTTAATGTCTCAAGCTAATTTTGACAAAGCAACTGCTGCAATTAATTTAGACGTGGGATTATCTGACCCATTTAGACGAGGAGTTAATGCTATATTTGGTGATGACGAAGCTGCTGATGTTGCAATGCTTTACAAACAAGCCGGTGCAATTCAAGATAAAATAAATAAATTTTATGAGGAGTCTGAAAAGTTTGTTAAATTAAATAGCACTATTGTTAAAGTTGATGATAATTTAACTACTTATTTAAGTGCTGTTAATAACCTTAATGAAGAAGATTATAAAAACTTTACTAAAGACTCTCGTATTGCAATCAATCAACTTGGTACAAATGACCAAAGCGAACTTTATAAAAATATTTTTACTACTCGTGAAGGTATTTTAGCTCAATGGGAAGATGGTGAATTAGATGAAAACGGAAATTATGTAGCTAATCCAACAAGATTTGACGGCAGTAAGCTACCTGTAAATCCTTTTGGAATGGTAAGAACTTTTAGAGAAACTTGGTTCGGTAAAAATGATGCAATGGTAGCTGAAGAAAACATTACTTATCGTGAAAGAGCTATTGTTGATGGTAAATTAGTTGAAAGAGATGTTCCACTAGGAATTTCAGACTTTAGAAGTTTTTTAGGTGGTATGGTAACTAATGTTGCTACCGGTTTAAAATTTGAATCTGAAAGAGTTGGCAATACTTTTGCTAAATCAGATGCAGATTATTTAAATGCTGCTTATGTTCTTTTAGCTAAAAATGGTTATATAAGAATGAAAGATGCTAATGATATTGAAAAAGGTTTAATTCTTGTAAGACCTTTAAGTACTTCTCAAGTTATTTCTGGAAGTGGAGCACTTTCTACAGATGAAAGAGAAAGATTAGGTATTGATAATTTATACAACATGAGTGTAAATAGAACAATAAAAGATGCTGAAAAAACTGGTGGAGGCGATGACGAAACATTTGTTAAGACTATTACAGCTAATGCAGAAAATGATATAGAAGAAGAATTAGACGAAACTGAAGATGTCGATGATAGAGAAAGACTTTTTATAGCTTTAGATGATGTTAATAATTCAAAGCTTAGTGATAATGACAAGCGTAGATTAATTGTAAAACAACTAATTGCTCCTACTAAAAGTAATCAAGGAGTATCTTATGTATACGATGCAGCAGCAGGTTTAACATACACTGCTGGAGAATTGACTAAAGCAGATGCAGAATCTATTTACAAAAGACTTCTTTTAGTTAATGAAGTAGACTCAGACCCTGAAATAAGAGGTTTAATAGATGCAGTATTTACTGGTGGTAATTTAGCTGATACTATGCAACAAGATTTCGCTTTAAAACGAACTCCTATACCTCCATTTATTAGAGGTTTAATAAACTTTAATGATAGACAACAACAAGCTTTTGATTTAAAACAATTAGAAGACTATGCTAATGGTAATAGTTTTATAAGTGCTAGAAGGCTAAAAACATTATTTGAAAAATATGATTTGGAAGCAAACGCTAGTCCAGAAAAAGTTCAAGAATTTTTAAGAAATATATAATATGTCTTTATTTGATATTAAAACTCCTAATTTAAAGGAGAATAAACCTGTTGAAAAACAGCCGATAATTTTACAAGATGAACCAATTAATCATCGTGGTGAGGGTAATTTTTTATTAAAAGATTATCAAAGTAAAAATTTATTTACTATTGATGATTCTAAAATTAAAACTACATCTTTTAATCAACAACCTTTTCAATTAGATTATAGAACTCTAAAACCTAATTATGGTGTTACAGACTTTGAAAATAATAAAGAAGTTATTAGAGATGCCGAAAAAGTTTTAGGATATTTTGGCAGTAATGATGAGATTGTTGAGTGGTTAAGAGATGCTGAAATAAGCACTACGAGTTTAGTTGCTAGAGCATTTAAAGCAAAGAATGCACCAGATGATGTAAAACTAGCTTATGCTAGACTACAAAATAATTTTCGCAAAGCTAATTTAAAAAATCCTACTGAGTGGATTGGCTTACTAAAAAATGGTTTTGTTGATGTAATGGCAGACCCATTAACTATTCTTTCTTTAATAGCTGCTCCTTTTACAGCAGGAGCTTCTTTTGCTGCTAAAACTGCAATAAATCAAGCTATTAAACAAGGTCTTAAAAGATACAGTCTTTCAGAAGCTACGAAGTTAGGTACAAGACCAGCAATATTAACTGGAATAGAAGGTGCTGCTTGGTCAGGCTTACATAACTATTACAATCAAGACTTAGATATTAATTTAGGACTAAGAAATAATCTTGATTTAAATGAGTTATTAACAGTTACTACTACAGGGGGAGTGCTTGGTGGTGCATTAGGTTTTACATCTGGAGCATTAGATGGTCGTAAATATTTTAAAAAATCATACATCTTACATAATGCTGATGAGCAAATTAAAGTTGCCGACTCTAAAACTAGAAAGCAAGTAGTAGAAACAGAACAAGCTTACGATGCAGTTTTGCCTACCTTTAACAGTCCTAAAGTATTAATGGAAAGAGCTATCGGAGGATTTTTTGGTAAAGCTACTACTCCGTTATTAACTATTGCTAAGTCTTCTAAAACTTTAGATTACTTTTTAAGACAGCTCCGTTATGATTATGGTCGTACAACTTTTGGTTCTGGTTTTAAAGAAAAAACAAACGAAGAAGCTTTATCTTTATATGAAGGTATAGCTTTAGGTTTTGGTAAAAGACATTATCCATTAGAACAAATATTTAATAAATTAGGCAGGACTTCTAGATACGAAAACTTTTTTCAAGCAAGAATTACTAGAGAAGACAATGCAGCTCTACTTAAATTATTACAAACTAGAGGAACAGCTAAACAATTTGAATACAATAAAGAAGTTTTAGATATTTCTGATGAAGTAAGAGAAGCTTACAAAGGTATAAAAAAATTATTAGATGATACTTTTGATGAAGGTGTTGATGTAGGTATTTTTAGAAAACAAAACAGAGTTCAAAATTATTTTCCAAGAATATTTTCTTTTGGTTTATTACAAGCAAATAAATCACAATTTAAAGATTTATTAAAAAAACATGGTTATGCTACACCTATAAATACAAAAACAAAAAAATATCAAAAATATTATAATAAATTAGAATTAGATAAACCAGAAGGTGAAAGAACTATTGAGTTAGGTATTCCTGCTGATGCCAGAACTATTGACCAAGAAGCTTTTGGATTACAACAAAAATATGGTGTTGATAGTTTTGAAGACTTGGCTATACAAAGAGGAGCTAAAGAATCTGAAGTAGCTGAAAAAGCTATTGATTTAAAAGCAAATGAAATAGTTGAGAATATGTTAGCAATGCGACATACTCCATTTGAATTTAGACCTACTGGAAGTGTTGGTGCTGGAAAAGGCTATATGCAACATCGAGTGTTTACCAAAATACCTGATGACGAATTAGTAAACTTTTTAGAAACAGATGTTACTGATGTTTTAACAGATTACTTTACTAGCACAACTCAGACCATAGAAAGAACTAAAAGATTTGGTTTAACTCTTGGTGACTTTGATGAAAAAATTATTCAAAAAATAGAACAAGAATTAAATGATAATTTACCTGCAAATTTAAGTACAGAACAAAGAATAAAATATGGTGAAGATATTCAAACTATTTTACAGAAAGTTAGAGATTTGCATGGTAAGAGTACAGGATTAGATGTTGATAGACCTACTACTTTAGGTGGAGGTAAACTACAAACTATTTCTGAATGGGGTAGATTAACTCAACAAGTAGCTCACTTACCTTTAGCAGTTATTTCAAGTATAACAGAACCTATCATTATGTTATCGAGAGTAGGGGTTACAGATGCTCCTGCAGCCGTAGCAGAAATAGGAAAGTCTATTGTTAAAGGTATACAAAAAACTGTAGACAGAACTATACAAGGAGCAAAATCGGTTGCCACTGGTAAAAAAGTTACTTTTAAAGACTTGGATGACGATTATTGGAAAGAGCTTTATGATGTTGGTTTAGCTTTAGAATCTGCAACACTTGATGGTTTTGATAGACTTGCAAGTGGTGATGCTTTAACTGGTAGAAGAGCTAAGGGTTTACAGAATATGTTCTTTAAAATGAACTTTCTTACACAATGGACACAATCAGTTCAAGCAGCTTCTTTTGTAACAGGGCAAAAAATTATTAGACGAAATGCTCAAAAGCTTTATGAAGATTCTATTGGAGCAACAACTTTATCTACTGGTAATTTTAGAAACGCTGGAGTAAATCAAAAAGATTATTTAACAGGACAATTAAATGAATTAGGTATTGACGAACAAGATGCAATTAATTGGTATCGTCAATCTTTAAATGAAAATAAAGAATTTGATGTAAATTTATCTCAACAATTAGATTTTTATTCTGAGAAATATTTACCCGGAGCAGGAAGATTTGTTAACGAGGTTATTCTTAACCCTTCTGTTGCAGCAGCAAATAAACCATTAATGTTTAGTAGCCCCGCAGGGAAACTACTATTTCAATTTGCTGGTTATCCGACTGCATTTAATAACATTGTAATGAAAAGGTTTGTAAATGAAAGTTTTAAATACCCGATGTCTGCTTCTCCTAAAGTTCTAGGGGCTACTTTAGCTATGACTTCAGTAGCCGTATTAGGTAATTATTTAAGAAGTGAAGGTACTTCTTTTGTGGACTATCAAACTGGTAGACCAAAAACAGAAGGTGAAATAATAGCAGATGCTTGGGCAAGATGGGGAGGCTTTGCTTTCTTTGATTATGCTAGAAGAATAAATCAAAATTATAAATATGGTTCAGGAACTATTGGTTCACTAGCTAAAGGAGTAACTGGTCCTTTACCTGCAGATGCAGTTGACATGATTTTATATAGAAAAGGTATTTTTTCTATAGGAGCTTCTAACACACCTTTTTATGGAGCTATGGGTTTATTTGATAAAGATGCTCAAAAAGCTTGGCGAACAGCAGGAAGAGAACTAGATAAAAAAGTAGAAGGATTTATTTTTGGAGAAAAAAAATCTTCATCTAATAGAAGAATGAGATATAGAACTGGAGGACCTTCAGTTAATGTTCCTAATGCTCCTGATAGACCAGAAGAAAGAGTAAATAAAAATACTGGTGTACCTTATGACTTAGAAGCTGGACCAACTGCACAGCCTGAAAAGAACAGAAGTGGCTTGAGTGAAGAAGGTAAGTTATTAGCAACACTTCAAAGAAGACAGAAAAAATTTACAGGTGGTGCAGAAAATTTAGTAGAAGATACAGTTTTAGATATGGTTAAAGATAAGTCTTGGTTTAAAAGAGCTACTGAACCAGAAGGAGAATTATATAAAGGCAAACATACTTTACTAACAACTTCTATGGAAGTAGACGGTAAAGAATATTTATTTCCTACAATTAGAGAAGTAAATGGAAAACTTAAAAAACTATCAAATCAAGCTGCTCTTAAAGAAGCAATGAGAAAAAAAGATTTTTTAGTCTTTGAAGGTAAAGATAAAGAAGAAAGAATTGCGAAGGCTAACGAAGTATCTGAAATAATCAGCAATCTTGTTATGCCTACAAGAGAAAATAGAATGAAAAAAGTTACTGGTGGTGTTGGAGCAACTGTTGAGTCTTTGATTAATAAAAAAAACAATGAACCTGTTAGATATAACAATCCCGGAAATATAGAAGAAGGTCAAGGATATGCAGGAGAAACTGGTAATGTTTATAACGAAAAAAGAAGAAAAGAAGGAATGAAAGCTTTTGTGGTATTTGATACTCCAGAAGCCGGTATTCGTGCAATCATGAGAGATACTAGAAGTAAAATTAAAAATAGTAAAGGAGATTTAAAAGCTATGATATATAGATATGCTCCTCCAAGTGATAAAAACCCTACAGAAAAATATTATAATTTTGTTTTAGGAATGGTAAATAATAAAAAAATTGTAACTGAAGAAGACATACCTAATATTGTGAGAGGTATTATTAAATTTGAAAATACAAAAGAACTTGCAGATTTTTATTTACAGCCAGAAATTTTTAACAAAGCGATTGCAATAAGTAAACAAGATTTTAAAACTGGAACTACTACTCAACAAATGTTAGAAGCAGTTAATTATTATAATAAATGATACTATATAGAGAAAAAGATTTAGATGAAGCTTACAAGGTAGATTGTAAAGCTCGTACTCGTAATGACATGCCTTGGATAAAGCGAGAAGATTTTAGAAAAATATACGAAGACTTAATGGATTTATATATGATACAACTAAGCCCTAAACAGCTTTTAGAAGTCGAAGAGATTCCTGAAGTATTACTAGACTCATTAAAAGGAATACTAAATAAAAGCTTACACTTTGAACCAGAGGAAAAATAATGGGCTTTCCTTTTGAAATAATTACCATGCTTGGTTCTACTGTACTTAGTGGAGTTATGAGTATCTGGGCAGAAAGTAGAAAGGCAAAAGCAGAAGAACAAAAGCTACTTATCTCTAGAGGTGAGTTTGAAATGAAAGCTGTAGCTGCTGCTCGTAATGTAGAGAATGTAGGCTTTCAATGGACTAGAAGAATTATCGCACTAACTGCTATCTTTGCAATCGTAGTACTGCCAAAATTAGTTGCAGTCTTTGCTCCAGATATTTCAGTGACAGTTGGTTATACGCAATTTAAACCCGGATTTTTATTCTTTACACAAGATGTAGAGATATTTAAATGGATAACATTTGAGGGCTTAGTAATAACTCAATTAGATACAAACTTAGTATCGGCTATCATTGGTATGTATTTTGGTGGTAGCTTAGTAAAGCGATGAAAGGATTAGACTATATAGGCATAATAGAAACAATAGGAATACCTATGGTAGCTGCTATTGGTATGGGGTATTTAGTATGGCTAGTAGTAAAGTTTTTGATGGCTGACATTCATAAAAAATTAGATACTCAGCATCAAATGATTGTTGCCTTGATAGATAGAATCAGGCAAATGGATAATGATATGATTCGGATTGATGCCATGTGTAGAGCTGCAATGGGTCTAGACCCTGACGTTAGCCGAATAGCCAGAGCAGACGGTCAAAAAGACCAACGCAAAGACTAACTCATAAAAACTTTATCAGGTGCTGAATAGCTTGTCTATTCGGTAGAATTAACTATTTTTCACAGGAGGTAAAAGAGTGAGGACAGACGAAACTGTATGCGTACTATGCATAATGTTTTGGGTTGCTTGTGGTATGTTTTATGCTACTGTAACTTTTTAATCCGTATTTTGAACACGGGCATTTAAACAAGATTCAATATAACTATGTATTTCATCAAGTTTAACTGTAGCTTCTCTTATGATAACCCGAAGATTTTCATAGTCTTGTCGGGATAGATATTTTTTAAGTTTCGCTATATCAACTTTAGTTCTTTCAGTGACAAGGTTTCCACTTTTGTCATACAGCAATCTATAAGCTAAAAGTTGTGCTTCATTTCGTTTCGTTTTCATTGTTAAATCCTGCAAAGGTTAATTGTCCGTAATCACCTCTGAGTCCAGCTTTCTGATATGAAGTAGCTCTACCTTCAAAAAAGTTTTGATGTTCAACTCCCAACACATCGTCTAACCATGTCAGAGGATTATCTTTTTGATTAAAGTTAGGTTTAAGTCCTAACTGTAATAATCTCCTATCGGCAATGTATTTGTTATACGCATACATTTCCTCTTTGGTTAGCCCTTCTATATCTCCCATCTCAAATACTAAGTCAAGAAACTTTTCTTCAAGTTTTACCATCTCTCTACATATCTGATAGATTTCTTTTTTAAAGTCGTCTGTCCAGATTTCTAGATTTTCTTTGATAAATTCTCTAAATAATTTAGTCATAGCTTCTACATGTAAGCTTTCATCTTTAATAGAGTATGCCACAATCTGACACATACCTTTCATCTTACCAAATCTTTGAAAGTTCATTAGTATAGCGAAGCTACTGAATAGCTGTAAGCCTTCCGTAAAGGCTGAATAAACGGCTAAAGCTTTAGCAATAGTCTTCTTATCAGATTTAATAGTTTTAAGGTCTGTAATGTACGCATGTTTGTCAGACATTTCTTCGTATTCAGCAAAAGCTTTGTACTCTATCTCAGGCATTCCAACAGTATCTAATAGTAAACTGTAGGCATGTTGATGAATTGCTTCCATATTGCCAAAGGACAGCATCATCATTCTAGCTTCTGGAAGTTTGAAAAGTTGCATATACTTTTCTACATAACCCGAAGCAACATCTACATCTGACTGAGTAAACAATCTGAATATCTGAACTAAAAGATTCTTTTCTGAATCAGTTAATCTTTCATTCCAATCTTTTACATCAGTATGTAGTGGCACTGACATAGGATGCCAATGCATTCTGTTTTGTAAATCGTAATACTCAAACATCCAACTGTAGTCGAATGGTTTGTAGTAATCTCTAGTTTTTAATAAGCTCATTTATCCCTCACAAGCAATACATTCCACATCATCTAACTTTATTCGTGGAACTTTTATATTAACATTCTCTGCAGCTTTAGCAGCATCAGACCTAAAATAATAAAGTGATTTTAATTTATTCGCACCATACCAATGAACATCACTAACGTATTGTAAGTATTCATTATGTTGTTCTTGGTCCTGAGTTGAGTCAGGTAAGATAAAAAATAAATTAACACTTTGACTTTGACATATAAACTCTTGTCGCTTATATGCATGTTCGACAACCCAGATTTGATTTATCTCATCTGCAGTTTTAAATACTTCTTTTTCTTCTTTTGTAAATAACTTTAACTCTTGTATTGACCCACGATTATCACTAATATCTTGCCAAACTTTCTTACGCTTTTTATGGTCAGTTACTTTTTTGTTAATGAGTTTTTCGAGGTTTTTGTTTTTGACTTTATAGCTTCCAGATAGCGTTTTGTGAGTGAATACGTTAGCCCTGACGGGTTCGATGGATGGAGAAGTTCCCCCACAAATAATACTGGAACTAGCATTAGGTGCAACAGCAAGGAGATGACAATTCCTAAGACCAGAATTAGAAATATCAGGAGCTTCCCCCCGTAGTACAGCAAGTCTTCGAGATGCATTGACAGCAGCTCCCTTGATGAACTTAAATAATTTATAGTTGATTCCAGTCGAGAAGATTCCCTCAAAGGGAATGTTTTGATTCTGTAAATAAGAATGAAAACCCATTGCTCCAAGACCAATAGACCTTTCACGATAGGCTGAATAAGCAGCTTTTGTAAAACCTTCTTTGCCTTCTTTAATGTGCTTTTTAAATCTTTCATAGTTTGCATTGTAACCTCCAAGTGAATTTAAATCGACTGCGTTTTCAATAAAGTGTTCTAGTACATTGTCAAGCATAGTGACTAAATCATCAATAAATTTTTCTTCCTTAGACCATTCATCAAAGTGTTCAAGGTTAACACTTGACAAACAACATACTGCAGTTCTTTCGTCATTAGTAGGTAAGGTTATTTCTGAACATAAGTTACTTTGTTTTACCTCTAAACCTAAATCTTTTTGTCCTTGTGGTAAAGCATCATTACAATTATCTATATTGACAATGTAAGGCTCTCCAGTTTCTGCTCTAGCATCTAATAGTTTAGACCAGAGTTCTCTAGCTTTTATAATCTTAACAGCTTCATTTGTTTTCGGGTCAATCAATCGCCAATCGTCATCTTCTTCTACAGCTTTTAAGAACGCATTAGTTATATTAACTCCATTATGTAAGTTCAAACATTTTCTATTTACATCACCACCAGATTCTTTTCTCATTACCATGAACTCTTCAATCTCCGGATGTGATATATCCATGTAAGCAGCATAACTACCTCGTCTAGTTACCCCTTGATTAAAAGCTAACATTTGCGAGTCTACTACTTTCATAAATGGTATTGAGCCAGTAGATTTACTACCATTACTTGTAGGTATACCATCACTTCTAACATCGCCCCAATAACCACCAATACCACCACCAGAACTTGCTAACCAAATGTTTTCATCATAGTGGCTAGATAAACCTTCACGATTATCAGGAACATAATTAAGAAAACAACTGATAGGTAATCCTCTAGTTGTACCACCATTAGAAAGAATAGGGGTAGAAAACATAAACCAAAGATTAGAAACATAGTTATAAATTCTTTGAGCCATGTCAAAGTCGGTTTCTTCTTTAAATGTAGAAACAAATACTGAAGCTCTAGCAAAAGCTTCTTGTGGCGAGGTTTCACTTTGCCATAAGTATCTATCTTGAAGAGTATCTAAACTAAACTTGTCTAGTTTTTTATCTCTGTCATAGTTTATAATTATTCCTAAATAAGGATGTTCACCCTTTTTTTCCATTCTTTTCCTCCAATCTTAAAATGTAAATTGCTATCATTGTATAGTGTATAATCTTTAGTAAGTCATCAATATTCTTACCATCTTTTTTACCAAACCTCATGGCATACTTCATAATGTTGCCCATAGCAAACCCTTCGCCATAACCAGCATCAAGTATCATGTCAGTAGCTTGATATTTTCCATGTGAATAGTGCTTATCATAAGTACCATCAACATAATGTTCTATCATTTTTAAAATAACTTTTTCATCAAATTTATAATTCATTGTCTTTCCATTCATCAGGTAAATTGCCTTCATAAAACCAACGGAAGTCATTAGCCTCTGCCCATTCAGCATGAGTTCTTTTAGTTCCGTCTCTTCTTTTTTTAGCTTGAGGCATGGGAGCATAAGGTTTTTGAAAAAAGAAAACCAATTCAACATTGTCAGGTAAAGCATCACGAATGTGAATGTATTTACTGTACTCTGCATAATCCCAAAATCTGCCCTTAGCTTCAATTAAGATAATCTTTTCGTCATCAAACACTCTGACAAAATCAGGTTCGTATTTTTTAGGAATATTATAACTAACTGTATCGTAATGATGCAGCCATTTATTAAATAATCTTTGATGTATTTCGTATTCCCAATGGCTGTCATAGCCTCTAGGAATACCTGCCTCTTTCTTAGGTCTTGGTTTTCTTGGTTTTCTTCTTGCCATTTTTCTTTACGGTAGAGTCGTAGTTCTTAGCAAGTTTCCAATACTCTAAAATATTATTAAACATTCCTAAGTGTTTAGTGTGTGATTCTTTATCCCAAACATGATATAAAATAATTTCAGTATCTTTTCGGTCTACAAAAATAGATATTCGTTCTGCTTTCTTAAAACCACAACCCTGAGCATAAGCTGAAAGTTGCATACCATGTTCATCATAAACTAATTTAGCAGGGTCTTTGCCTTCTAAATTATCTTTAGTTTTAAAGTCAATAAATATTCCTGATTTAGAATACAAATCAACTTTACCACCATAGCCTTGTGTAGCACAAAAAGAATCTTCTGCTATCCAATCTTCTTTAGGAAAAGTTTCATCTAACCAATCTTTAATAATTTCGTATGGTTTAGTTTTTTCTTTACCTAAGAAACCTCTTTCAATCATGCCATGTATTTTAGTACCTCGTTCTGCAGCTTCAATACTAATCTTTTTAGAGTCGTGTTTACACCTAGCAGAAAACTCATCAAGCGATTCATTCTCGTATCTTTCTAAAGATAGTGCTGAGTTTAGAGCCTGATTTATTTTCCAGTTTTCTAAAGAGGGTTTAGCTATCATACCAATAATCGTTGTGACAGAAGGTACTAAGCCTAATGTTTTTGCATCTCTTAATGTGGTATTTCTTTCCCTACCATTAGCACCAATGATAGTGTACATCGGCTCTCCTTCTTGAGTGTACCAATGACCTGATTCAGACGTGAACTTATTATAGTTGTCTGGTTTGATTAAGTCAAACTCTTCTTCGTTTTTATTACTTTTTGGTATCATCATCTAACTCCTTAAATGCTTTTATTACATCTGTTGAAAATAATTTAGGTAAATTAACTAAGAACATTCTACTAGCATTATGGTCTCCACCACTTACAGTCTTGAAAGTATCTAATTTATCTACAATCTTTTTAAGTACCTCAGTCTTAAAAACTAAAGTACAGTATTCTTCATCTCCGATACAGAGGTTGTGAAACCAATAATCTGATTCAGTAGCACGAATACCAGAGGGTTTACCCCATGATTCATACTCAATACAAATGTTATTAGTTCCTGCCCATATATCTCTTTCTGATTTAACCTCAATCTTTTTGTTGGTTAACATCTCTGCGATTCTATCTTCTCTGATAGAACCGTATTGTAAATCAAGGTCAAACTTCTTTCTATCTTTCTTAGTGGGTTTCACTCCAGTTCCCTCCTAGCTTGTACTCGCCAGTCAAAGCACATCTCATGCCTAACTGCTTTCCTGCTTCTTCAATACATTCAACACCCATAAGACCAGTAAATTCTGCTATGTCTTCTTTAACTTGCATCTGCCATTCATCGTGAATGTTAGCAACAAACTTAGCATCAAGTGTATTTAATTTTATTTTATTATCAAAGATACACATAGCTTTTTTCATAGCTATCGCACCTCCACCTTGTAGTAAAGTATTTAAAGCAGCATGTTCATGCCTTACATAAATCTTTCTACCATCTAAACCTTTTAAGAATCCTCTTCTCGAAGCTTCTCGAACTCTGTTCGTAAGAGTTTCAAGTGATGGCAAGTTGGTAAGAAAACGCTTTCTAAGTCGCTTACCATCTTCTCTTTTTCCTCCAACCACTGTTCCAAGCTTTTCATCTCCAGCTCCGTAGATAAGTGCATAGATGAAAGTTTTTGCTTTATCTCTAGATTCAAGTCCTGCAAGTTCTTGATTTGTTTTGTGTATATCGCCATTAATAACCTCGTCAATATATTCTTCGTCATTCATGTAGTGGGCTAACATTCTAAGTTCTAATCCACTAGCATCAATACCTAATAATTTATAACCTTCTGGCACAATCCAACAAGCACGACAGTCTTCTCCATACGGACTGTAAACTCCCGGGATTTGAGCCATGTTAGGATTTCTATGAGTCATCCTGCCAGTAATTGTACCGTTAGGTATTACTTTACCATGCACTCTTTCGCCTTGTAGTTCATCTATCCATGAGGAGATTTGAGCTATACGCTTTTGTAATAATAAAAACTCGGCAATGAGCCGAGCTTCTTGGATGTGTTCTATCTTTTTAAGTGTACCTTCATCAACTATAGGTTGACCCGTAGGTGTAAATCTTTCGGGTTTCCACCCAAAGTCTACTAAGTATTCACCAATTTGTTTGCGACTACCAAGATTAAACTCTTGTAATTTTCTACGCATAAATGGGTCATAGTTTTTAGTAGTTAAACACTTTTCATATTCTTCATCGGTCATGCCACGTTTAGATAACGTGCCGTCTTTCTTTATGTAGGGTGTGACAAGTTTATCATCGACCCACTTAGGTTTAAATGTTCGTTGTACTTCATCTTCTACTTCTACCATTCTAGATTTTAACTGTGCTAAAAGCATGGTAGCTTTTTCTAAATCAAATAGAAACCCAGTCTTTTCTTGTTGATTCATTATATTAGCTACTTGAGTTTCTAACTCAATACTTTCCTGACTAAAGCCTACTCCTTCTTTAAGTAAAGTGTAATAAACTTTTTCGTTAAGTAATACATCTTGTTCACAATACTCAAGCATCTGTGGTGTATAACTATCGAAGTCATCAGGTTGTTCTTGTTTATGAAAGTTAATTCTGTACCCCCAAGTTTTTAAACTGTGTCCGTTTTCTCTAACGGGTTGAAATAATCTAGACATAACTAAAGTATCAACGACTTTAGCATTTAACTTAACATCCATTATTTTTTCTATAGCAGGAATATCATAGCCAATAATATTATGTCCAATTAAAACATCAGCACTTTGTAAATACTCTACCCCATCAAGTAATTGATTAGGATTAAAAGTACGGCAAGTACCTTCATCTAAATCTTTGGCAACAATGCACCAAATCTTAGTAGGATTTAATCCATCTGCTTCAATATCAAAAACCAATTTCTTCATTGTCAAATGTGTCCTCCGCATGTACTTCAAATAATCTACCAGTTTCAGTATTATACTGTAAGGCACAAGCCAATCCAGTATCTCCAGTGTATCTAGACTTCAATACTCTAACCTTAGTAGTATTAGCTTCTTTAGGGTCAGTAGCTTGTTGATTTCTTTCTAAAGCAATAACACAATCAGAAAGCTGTGCTATGCCTTGTGAACCTTTAAGGTGACTCAATGATACAGTTACACCTTTTTCGTGTCCTCTGTCGCCTGTAGCTCGTCTTAAATGCGATACTAGAATCAAACCAACATTCGTTTCTTCAACTAAACTACGCAGTCTATTCATTAGGTTATCAATACCTCTTCGTTCATCGCCTTCGGTTAAGACATTGACAAGCATATGTAAGTGGTCAACCACGACCCATTTACACTCGCAACCTACAATCATGTATCGTAGTTTCGCAAATATCTCATCAATGTCTGTCGCACCTAAATGTGAATGAATGAATACTCTATTCTTCTGTATTACCTTATCGAACAAAGCATTTAAATCTTCTTCGGAATAACTATCTCGTTTCTCATTGAGATATAGTCTATCGTTTGCTTCAATGGATATTAAACCATCTGCAGTTCTTACCCAATTTTCTTCAAGAGCAATAATACCTACATTATCTTTAGTAGT
>CENQ01041379.1_pt1 | contig 25797 bp, 13 predicted proteins | sample 356171 | NCBI WGS metagenome assembly CENQ01 (sample SAMEA2619802, study PRJEB7988) | marine metagenome | biome: marine biome (ENVO:00000447); feature: surface water layer (ENVO:00002042); material: "saline water (ENVO:00002010), including plankton (ENVO:xxxxxxxx)" | depth 5 m
CGCGAGTCGGACCCTGGCCAGGAGCTGTCCTACTTCTACGACATTACCGCCAGCGCCTTGCCGGCAACTTCGATGTTGTGGAAGTTCGGCCCGTTCCCTGGTGGAACCTCCCCGATCCTGTCCACGCTTCGCATTGTTGGCGATGCCACAACGGACCTGGGGCAGGAAATCGACGTTGGCTATGCCTTTGTCAACTCCACCGATGGCACCGATGACCCGGATGCCTTCATCGACGGGGTAGACGGATCCGCTGGCCAGATTGACGTTAATGGCCTGGCCGTGGTTGGCCCGAATGTCACTGCGACTCCCACGATTGATAAGCCTTACTGGATCACCATCACCACCAAAAACGCCACCGGCGTTGCGGCGGGAACGGTGGCCCTGGAAGTCTTTGTGCGCCAGAAGAACTAGGCTGCTTCCCTCCAGCCATAACAAGAAGGCTCCCAGGCACCAAATCGCCTGGGGGCCTTTCTTTTTGGTTTCTTTCCTGGTATAACCCGGCATGGCCAGTTCCTCCACAGACATTGCCAACTATGCCCTGGCAAAATTAGGCTCCAAGCGCATCCAGGACATCAACGATTCCAACAGCAAGGGCGCCAGGTTGGCCCTGCTCCACTACGACCAGGCCAGGAAATCCCTGCTCCGCCGGCATAGGTGGAACTTCGCCACCCTTCGAGCAGCTCTGACCCAGGATGCTGACGCCCCTGCCTGGGGATACAAATACCAGTATGCTGTTCCTGCTGACTTTATCAGGCTGATGGTGGTCAATAACCAGGATGTGTGGGAGTCCGGAAGGGCTGACTGGTTTGAGCTCGAGGGCTCCGATACCGGGCGCCGGATCCTGATCAATTCTGAGTCTGTCCGGATCAAGTATGTGGGAGACGTAAACAATACGAACCACTTCGATGACCTGTTTATCGAGGCGCTCTCGTTGTTCCTGGCGGCCAAGATGGCCAGGGCGATGACCGGGTCTGACCGGAAAGAACAGTTGCTCCTGGAGGAGCTCGAGGGCACGGTGCTCCCGGACGCTATGCAGACCAATGCTTCAGAAGCTCACAGTGGAGAGAACCCGCCGGTGATAGACGCTATTCAAAACTCTTACCTGGTGAGAGCTCGAGGCAGCCGTCACGCCGATGAATGGCCCGAGGGGCCTGATGGAGGAACATATGGCCTTCCGACCGCATGATAGTCAAATCCCTGGTATCGTTTAACGCTGGCGAATTCAGTCCCTGGTTGGATGCCAGGATAGACCTGGACAAGTATGGATCCGGCTGCCGGCGCCTGGAGAACTTTATCCTGACGCCCTACGGTGGATGCCGCCGGCGCCCAGGGACCGAGTTTGTGTCTGAGGTCACAACCTCGAGCGAGTCTGCCAGGCTAATTCCTTTCCGGTTTAACGTCAGCACCAGCTACGTCCTGATCCTGAACGGCGGGAAAATGCAGATAGCAAAGGGCGGGGCGACTCCATCCCTGGTAAAAAGCGGGGACACTCCGGTGGAAGTGCTCGATGAACTTGGGCAGTCTTCTATCCCCTGGTCCGAGTCTCAGCTTCGCCAGGTAGCGTATGCCCAGATCAATGATGTAATGTATTTGGTGCATCCGGAGGTTTCTCCCAGGAAGCTGGTGAGATCCTCCGAAACATCCTGGTCTCTGACTGAGGTGGACTTCGACTTCCCGCTATACCGGGACGAGAACAAGTCGGACATCACTGTCAACCCAAGCGGCACGACTGGCAACATCACCCTAACCGCCTCTGCTGATTTATTCAGCGAGGACATGGTGGGCTCCAAGATGCAGATAGGGCACGACCGGGCGGCCACCGGATGGGAAGTCAAAATATCTCTGCATGATGATGATGCTACTAGCCCCAACCTTCTTTTGGATTCCGACTATCAGCTCACAACAAATGGCACCTGGGATGGAACGGTGAAGCTGCAAAAAAGCCCTGGTGTGGGCGCCGGTTCCTTCACAGATGTCAGGTCGTGGGTGGGGGCCAACGACCGCAACATAATTTATTCCGGCAAGGAAATAGACGGCATTCATGAATATCGACTATTCTTTGACCACTCCTCCGATGGAGCCAATTCTCCTAACGCAATCCTGGAGGCCGTGGACCGCACTCTTTACGGGGAAGTAAAAATAACAGGCTACACCAGCCCCACCGAGGTGGCAGCCACTGTGATAAAGCCCCTGGCTTCTAGTGATGCGACAAAGCGGTGGAGTGAAGGTGCCATGAGCGAAAAGCGCGGCTACCCGGCTGCAATCACCTTCCATGAGAACCGCCTGGTCCTGGGCGGAATACCAGGGGATCCTCACGCTATCTATGGATCGGTAACCAACGACTACGAAAACTTCGAGAAAGGAACCAACGACGACGAATCCTACCTGCACCGGATCCTGTCCGGGGAGCACAACGCCATCCGATGGCTAGTGTCAGAACGGGTTCTCCTGGTAGGAACTGAGGCCGGCGAGTTTGTGATGTCCGGGACCGGAGCTGGCGGCCAGGAATCTATGCTTACCCCTAGCAACGTGAAGGCCAGGCGCCATTCCAATTTTGGCAGCGCGGCTATCCAGGCGGTATTCATAAATGATTCAGTCCTCTACGCCCAACGGTCAGCCAGGAAAATCCGGGAGTATGGATACGTTTTCGAGCGGGACCGTTACCAGGCAGCGGATATGACTCTCCTGGGAGAGCACATCACGGGCCTGGGCGTCCAGGAGATGACCTTCCAGGTGCAGCGGGATTCGATCTTGTGGACCATCGTGACCGGGGGAGAGCTTGTGGGGATGACTTACGAGAAGGAGCAGAACGTCATGGGTTGGCATAGGCACACGACTCCTGGCGGAGAATTTGAAAGCGTGGCCTGTATTTACGGCGCCAACGAGGAAGACGAGGTGTGGACCATAGTAAAACGCACCATCGAGGGAACGGAGAAACGCTACATCGAGCGCCTCCGACCGGATCAATACCGAGCCCAACAAAACAAGGACAAGGACAACTACTGGTATCTCGATTGCGCCAAGCGGGTGACCGCCGGCGCTACGGAACCAGACCTCACGCAAGTCACCGGCCTGGAGCACCTGGAAGGGCAGACCGTCAAAGTGATGGTAGACGGGGCCGAGCGAGAAACCAAAACAGTCCAGAGCGGGAGGGTTTCCCTGGCAAAGGGCGGCAGGACGGCCCTGGTGGGCCTGGCATACACTTCCAGGCTCGAACCCATGAAACTGGACACGCCGCAGCAGAACGGAGCCTCGAGGACCAGGGAGGGCAAGATATGGCGCCTGGGCTTCCTGGTATGGAACAGCATGGGTGGACATTACGGAGCCAACGCCGATGGGGAGATCAGCTCCGGAGACTACGACCAGATCGTCTACCGGCAAACGGATGCCCCGATGGACGCCAGCCCTGCCATTTTCGATGGGGAATTTGAGGTGGATTTCGACTCCGACTATGCCGAGTCGGTCACCGTGGGGATCCTGAATGACAGCGTCTACCCGATGGCGGTCCTGGCACTCTTCCCGAAACTGAAATATTACGGCGACCAGGACTGAACTCTGAATGGAGGTTTGCCAGTATAGCCGCAAAAAGCACGGCCAGGAACTGTGGTCCTGGTGGATGCAAAGGGACGACGAGGACTACGATTGCCTGGACCTGCTCCCAATGGTTGACCAGGACAACGGCCACGGGTGCGTGGTGAGCGACGAAACTGGCCCGATAGTAGCGGTTTTTGCCATGATGACCGTGGGTGTGGGCATCGCCTGGTTTGAGAGATTTGTCAGCCGCCCTGGGCTCCATTACAAAAAGACCAGGGAAGCCGGCGCCCTGGCTTATGGGTGGCTGGAAGCCTATGTGAAAGAGCTGGACTACCACCTGTCCTACGCTCACCTGGGGGATGTGCGTATGGGCCGGGAGCTTTCCAGGTTGGGGTTTGTAGAAATGGGTAGAAATATGTTACTAATGGCCAAGAACCTCGACTGACGCTTATGGGATTACCAATGATTGCAGCGATAGCCAGCCTGGCCGGAACCGGAATATCAGCCTACGGGCAGATCCAGGCTGGCAAGGCCGCCAAGGAGGCAGGCAAAGCGGCCCAGGCAAACGCCGCAGCGGCCAACAAACAAGCAGCCGATGAAAGCCGGGAGCGGATGTCCAGGATGAGGGCTATGCACCAGCAAAAGATGGGGCGTCTGCGAGCCTCTGGGGGGAAATCGGGGATTGATATTGGCAGCGGATCCTTTGAAGACCTGCTCGAGGAATCGTCCCAGAGGATGGAGCTTTCGGTTTATGACGAGCACTACCGAAACACGATGGATATGAGGCGCCGGCAATACAAGGGAGACCTGGCCGCCTGGGAAGGCCGACAACAGCAAACATCCCAGACCCTTCGAGGGTTCGGAACTTTGCTTACGGGCGTTGGGAGAACCGCCCACCAGTTGCACCAGGCAGGAATGACAGGAATGAGCTCCGGAACCGCATAGCCCGATGCCCAAGAGAGAGAACCTTCCGGACGTTCCCAACGCCGCAAAAATCGAACAGGGGCCAAGTATGTCCGCTGCTATGGCGCCGGCCCTGGGCCTGGCAGCCCTGGGAGGAGACATTGCGCAAACCGCCACCGGGATCCACCGAGATGCAATCCGGACCCAGGACATGAAGGACAAGGGGCACTTGTCTGATGTCAGGCACCAAATGTCCCTGGCCCAGGATGAGCACGAAGCCTACCGGAAAATCTCATCCCCTGACACCTGGCAGCACGACTGGAATACCAGGGTAGAAAACGTCAAGCGCCACGCCCTGGGGGATCCGGAAAACCCGGTCAGCTTGCTTACCCCTAATTACGAGCGCCTGGAGCGCATGATGGAGCACTGGCAGGAGCGTGGCCATGCAGATGTGGCAGGGGCTACCCAGGCGGCGGAGCTGCGACACGCCACGGACATGATCAAAGGCAATATTCGTCATGCCGTTGCCAACGGAAATTTTGAGGAAGCCTGGGAGCAGGCATCCTTTATTGATGACCGCCAAGCCCAAGAGAAAGCAGGCCAATATATTTCCCATGCGGAACAGGCACAAAGCAAAGCCAACGACCGAGCTGATTACATCGAAGGCTCAGTTGGCCCTGGTTACGCCGTTGCACTAGAAGAGCTAGAAAAAGACACCCGGTTTCCCGAGGCAGACAAAGCCTCAATTCGTCGCAGCATGGAAATCACCAAAAGAAAAACTGACGACGAACTGCTGGACGAAATCACCGACAAAATCAAGGCGGGGGAAATCACAGTTGACCAACTGGAAACAGAAGTTCCAGAGCATATTTTACCAGAGACCAGGAGAAAGTTTATCGAAGCGGTCAAGCGCCGTGCAGACCCCCTGGAGGAATCCACCCTGGCTGAAATTAGGAATGGGGTTCATGGCTTGATGAGCAAGTTTTTCAAGTTGCGCCAGGAGAATAGCGGCGTCGAGCTGGATCAAAAATACCTGGAAGCCAGGCAAGCATTCAAAGAACAGCACATCACGCCCAACCAGTTGAACGAGTCCTTCAAAGACAATGTAGAAGGGCTATGGAAGAAAAGCGGCATCGACAGCATGAAACAAATGGCCGCCGCCCTGGACGCGAACCCAAAAGAGTTTACTCACCCGCTACACGTTCAAAAACAAGCGGCATCACTAGAAGCCAGCCTCGATGAGCACTTTGACGACAAAGGGGCTATAGGCAAAATAATGAAAGGAAATTGGGGGCCTGATAACAAGAAAGGCACCGACGATGACGTTCTTCCTATCCAGGAAGTCCTGGGCCTTACTCCCAATCAAGCTCGCCATGAGTTTGAAGAAGACCTGGAAAGACTAGTTACCGGAAACTGGGATCTGTCCAGGCAGCCCAATGGCGCAACAGAGCTATGGAAGATTTGGGCTGCTGAGAAAAAAATGAGAATGGGAAGATCCGATATCCTCAGTCGTCTGTATTGGCCACCAGGAGGGCGCAATTTTGCCGAGATGCTCAGAAGGGCAGAGTTCACAAAAGAGGATTTGGCTAACTGGCAAGGTGCCGGGGTCGATGAAAAGAACAGCATACTGATTAAATTGCGGAGACGGGCTGGCGTTGCTGAAAAAGGGGAAGACGCCCAGGGGCGGCGCATGGCAGATGTTCACCTGGACCTGGAAGGCAAGAAAATCCCCAACCCTCTAGGGCATGGCATTGGAGAAAAGGACAAGGAAGCAATCATGTCATTTGTGGCAAATGACTTAGACGTTCCCGAGCCTGAAGAGCGGACCAAAGACGAGATAGCAGAGGAAGCTGCAAAGTTGGAATTTAACCAGCAGCGTATGCTTCCGGGAGAAAGGCTCCTCCCAGGCCGGGGAACTCTTGTGCCTCCCAACCTTCCATTCCAGTCAGACTAACCATGTCCAGCCCTTTCATGATGGCCCAAGCAGCCGCTGGCCAAGAAGAAGAAGAAGAAGCATCCTGGGCTCCCAAGCGAACAGGACTTCCTGGGCTTTTGCTTGGAGATGATCGAGAATTTGCCGAAGAGCTCAAAAAGCGAGGATTGCTAGAAGATTACCAGGGGCTTCTGGGTTTATTTGGCGGATCTCCTGCTCTTGGAGATGACCCCTTGTGGCTCAAGAAAAAATACCAGGAGAAAGCGGCTTTCCAGGAGATTTCTCCAAACCTTCCTACAGAAGTGGCCGCCGCCGGCTACGCGGCAATGAACAACCTGGACGCGGACGACCTTTCTGGGCGGATAGCCGCTTTGACCAAGGAAGCCCAGAAGCTAGACACCGAAGATAAGATTTTCAGCAAAGCCCTGACTGACGCATCCCTGGCGTTTTTAGCAGGGAGCCCCCAGGACGTTGAAAAGATCAAGGAGCTCCAGGGCAGAGCCACAACAGAGTTCGAAAAGCCTTTTGCCACCAGGGGATGGAAGTATGGCAGGGAAAGAGCAGCCGGGTATTTTACCGGGGAGATCCCGGCCAGGGCTCGCCAGGCAGTAGGGCTCCTTCGCCTGGCTATGGGCGAGACTACCGAGAATTTGCCCTGGGACATTCCCGAAGAAGCCAAGGGCCTGGACGATGTCATGGAAGACCTGGCGTCCTGGGCCATTAACCAATCGGAAGACGACCTCAACAAATGGCAACAGGCCGTCAAGATGCTTGCCGAGTCTGAGCTGGTAGGGGCAGTAGAGCCTGGATTCTGGGGCAGAGCCAACCAGATACTGAACCAACCCCTAGCCAAATCAGCCTCCGCAATAGGAGCTGCAAACGTCCAGTTTCAGTCAAAGATCGCAGAGGGCCTGGAATTGATGACCGGCGACCTGGTGAAAAAACTACCAGGGTGGGCGACCTCCGAAAGCCTCCAAAAAGGAGCCGACTGGTGGTCATTCCGGCAACGGATGTGGAACTTCCTGGACCAGGACATCGCGCCCTGGGTCGATATGGAAGAAGCCGGGATAGTGAAAAAGGGCCTTTATGCCGCTTACGAGTCCGCTCCTTTTTTCGCAATGGCTGCCCTGGGAGGGCCAATGGGCCTGGCAAGTGGCGGCATGATGGAGGCCGGCATGGTAGACCTGGAGCTGCGACAGCGATACGGAGATGACATCGACCCGGCAGCCAGGAACGCAATCGCCCTGGGAACTGGCGCAATCAACGCCGCCCTGGAGAGATGGGCCTGGAAAGGAACAGCCTGGGCCGGACGCTCCGCCGGGAAAAACTTGATCAACCCGGTTTACCAGGCACTAAGGGCAAAGAATATGCGAGCGGCCTTAACCAGGGCCGGCGTAAAGGGCGTAGCAGCCAGGGCCACCAGGGGATTTGGCGCCCTGGCAGGAGCCACCGCTATCGAGTTTGCAGAAGAAAGCGTCCAGGATTTAACCAGCGCAGCCCTGTCAGAGGTGGCAAACGTAGTAGTGCCAGACCTGATGCCAGAGCATTCCTGGCGCGAACACATAAAAGAATGGAACAACCATCATGGCGTCAGGCTGTTTGCCGTCTTGCCTTACGCTATCCTGGGCGCCGGCGGTCGCGCATATGTCCAGCGCAGCAACATAGATGAGTTGCGCGGAATGCTGAGTGACACGGAAGGGCTCCGGGAGTCGGGAGTATTTACCAGCGAAGAGGAGCTCAAAGAGTTTGCCGAGGAGGCCAAGTCCGACCCGGTGGTGGCGGCAGATAACTTCCAGGAACGATACGAAGAAGGCACCGGAGAGACCAGGAACGCCAACCGGGACAACCTGACGAACTCCCAGGCAAGAGCCCAGGCAGAAGAAACCGGTGAAATCATCGTAAACCAACAAGCCACCGAAGGCTACCAGGTGATCATCCCTGGGCAGGAATCAATCCATGCCAACACCATAGTCGAGGCCCAGGAGGTAGCAGCCCTGGCCCAACTGGCCAAAGATGCTGGAACGCTTTCAAAACTCCCCGACCTGATCAAGCAGCACCAGGAAGCCAAGGTTGCCAAAGAGCCAGACGACTTGGAGACAGCCACCAATCGTGTAGAGGCGGAACGGACAGAGGCAATAGAGGAACAAGCCGAAGCCGAAAAAGCCCGGCGCCCAATGACAGTAGTCGATGTGCTAACCGGTGAAGAACGGATCGCCAAGCCAAACGAAGTCACCGAGGAGCGCAAAAAAGCCTGGGAGGCCGAGCACGGACTACCCTTTGTGGGAGACGTTGCCATCCTTGGCGCCACCGAAATAGGACTGGCCCCTGGCCCCAACCTTCCCCACGTTCGAGGAGGGAAAGCAGGAGTGGCACACGCGGTCATTAAATTATACCGAGGCGCCAGCCCGGTCACGTTTACCGAGGAACAGGCGGAAGGCTTCTTGAGGGTCTCCCTGAAGAATGGTGATATAGAGCTCGAGGATGCCCGTCAGCGGCTCGCAGCCCTGGGCAGGGATCTTGGAATGGACTTTGCCCTGGATACCACGGAGGGCGTCATAGAGTCGTTTTCAGAACTGGCGGTCGCATACGTTTCTGGCTCCCTTACCCCGGAAGACCTCCAGCGTTTACCAGGGAAGTTTGCTAACTGGCTGCGAAAGTTTGCCGAGTTCCTGGCAAATAGCCTCCGCATGGTCCGGGGCCTGAGAGAATACAGGGAGATGGGAGAACTCGACTCCACCCTGGAAGGTTGGGTGCGTGAAGCAGTCGGCCTGAATCCTCTCCAGGCAATGGAAGAAACAGTCGAGGAGCAGGTAGAGCAGCTCGAGGAGGACAGCGCCGCCCAGGAAACTCCGTTCCAGGGATACACCCTGGACGAAATCATAATCCCTGACGATGTCCGGGAGGCTATCGCTGAAATGGCCCAGGCGGCTGACGAGCGGTTTATGGCGTCAGATGAAATCATCATGGCGCAGTCTGAGGAAGAGGCTCAAGCGTTTGCCGCAAGCGCCTACGACATGGAAAGAGCAGCCCTGGATGAGCAAATAGCCTGGGAGCGGCAATACTACTCAGAGCCTACGGCTGAAGAGATCCAGGAATTTTATGATGAACAGCGAGCAGACGCCGCTTTCTATGAGCAAGGGCGGAGAAGGGAGCAGCTTGAAGCAGAGCTTGGGGGTTTAACCAGTTGGAAAGACAGCCAATTTTACGATGCGTTTATTGGCCCTGGCGCCAGCTATGTGCTGTCGAAAAACCGAGCCAAAACGCTAGGCAAATGGGATCCAAAGTATGGGCCACATGGCGAGTGGGACAGCCAGCCACAAGGCGTCAAAAGAATCAAGGGAGGGAAAACGGTAAAGGGTAAAAAGAAAGTAGCTCACGCGGCATCAGAGGTTCCACAGTATTACTTCAAAGACTTGTGGGCGCCAAAAGGCACTCCCGCCGATCAGCTTTATTTCCCGTCTGACCTGGGCCACCTGGCCTACAACCAGTCAGATCAACTAGGAAACCGCCAACCTATCGAAGGCACTACAAGCCCAGACGCCGCAGGATTTTGGGCAGCGTTTGTATATGCGGTCGATCAAGACCAAAGAAGGATTGAAATTGAAAACGAACTGGAAGAGATGGAACGGGAAGCCGGACTGGAAAAGGTCTCTCCCACGTTCTCTATTGCCCCGAAGGGGGCTGGCCTCGAGGAGATCCGCGCCAACGCTGATAAACAAGCAGAGCAAGAGCACCAGGAAAGAATCCTTCCGGAAACTCCGTTTGGCGACCAACCATACAACCGTGTAGCCGAATACTATGATATCGAAACCCACGACCCGGCGAGGCGTTCCTGGAGGCCGGCGGGTATAGGTTATGCGGGTTATCAGTATACTCGTCATGATTTTGCCGGACAAGCAATCGACCCAAATTCTGTTGGGGGCTATGCTTTCATGCCCAGGCGCCATGAGTATTTCGTGAAGCTCCAGGAGCAATTTGAGAAAGAAGCGCCGGTCAGGGATGATCGAGTTGCCCAAAAGATTGGAGGCCAGTGGGTGTTTCCTCCTAATAAAATCACACACGAAGATTACGAGGAGTGGTTTCAGCAAAAGATAAGAGATGGAGAAGTGCCTATCCTACGAACTGTTCCATTCAAGTTTACCTCCCTGGCCGACTCTCTCCAGGCTATGGGCGGCGTCATGACTCGAGCCGAAGCAAAAAGGGCCGGCCTGACCCAGGCACAGCTTGACCGCGAATACGGCAACGTCATCCCGGTAGACCAGATCCCCCCTCACTTGCGGTCTATTATTTTCGGGGAAGCCCGGTTTGCGGAAAGCCTGGCAAGCGAAGCGACCGATAAGAGAGCCCTGGAAAGCAGAGGAACCTCCACGCGAGCTAAAACAAAACGCCTTCCAAGTGAAATTGCGGCGGAACTAAGCAATCCCGAGTCACCGTTTTTTCCCAGGAACAAGGTCATCCCAGAGCTCCTGGGCCGCATAGAAAAAAACATGGCATACGTCTGGAAAGATAGAGGGGTTAACCAGGAGCAGGAATTAGATATCCGCGCCAGGCGAGACAACAACACCCAGGACAAGCCCGAAACATACGACCCCATTTTTGAAAAAGCCGTTGACCAGTGGGGGGAGAAAACAGAGACGCCTGGGGCATACGAGTTCTGGGATGCGATTCGATACCGGATGCCGGAAGCGTTTATAGCGTTTCCCAGGTCGCCCAAAGCGCGACCAAAAGACAAAGGCGGCCCCAGGAGCGACTTCAGATACGAGCCGCTCTATGGCAAAACGTCACAAGCCCAGACTGAGCAGGGAGAGCTGACGTTCAGTATAGCGCCGTCCAGGATGACTCCAGGCGACAGCACCAGGGTAATCGTTACCCAGGAGCAAACCCTGGTAGGACCAGCAACCTTTGCCATCGCCGGTTATCACGGGACGCGCCACAAAATCCCCAAGTTTGAAATGGACAAAGTGGGCCAAGGAATTGGCGCCCAGGTATGGGGATACGGCCTGTATTTTGGAGGAGCTCGAGACATTGGAGAAGACTACGCCCAGATGATGGCGAACCAGCATTCTCCCTACGCGGTGTCTTTTCGCAAAGGCCAGGAGATCCCTACCGTTCCTCCTTCTCCATTGCTTCCAGACAACACTTATGACGTTGGCCCCAACTGGTTTGTCAAAGACACCAGGACAGACGAACGGGTCACCGACTACATGACAGTCGATGAGGCTGACGAAGCCTTTGACCGCCTGAGCCTGGAGGCGATGAATCAATACAAGGTCGAGCTGGATGTGGAGCCTGAGCAGTTACTCTTTGCCGACACCCCGTTTTCTCAGCAGAGCGAGTTTGTCCAGGAGACCCTTCGCAAGATTATCCCGGCCTGGACCCGATTTCTTCCAGAAGGCCAAGGCATAGTAGTGGACGGCTCTACCTGGGAAGACCGCTCGCACGTTTACCCGTTTGACGACGAGCACGTTAAAACGCTGCTCCAACTCACTTACGACGAGGAGATGGACAGTTACAAAATGCCAGACGGGACGTATGTAAACATTACCCAATGGGCGCAAAGCAAAGGCATGATAGCCAGGAAGGTTTCCGAGGCTTTACTAAGCGCCGGCATCAAAGGGATTGCCTACGAGGAAGGGACTGCTGCAAGAGCCCTGGACAGAGCAATGATGCGCCGGCGCAAATCAATGCGAAGCGGCCAGGGGCATCCTCTCTATGATCCAGGAGCCGCAGAAAGGTGGCAGGATCTCCCGGACGCCCAGAGCTACGTCATTTTTGATGAAAACGACATCAAGATCTTGGAGGAGAATGGCAAACCAATCGCCCTGGAAAACCACCAGGTGACGTATGCTGTAGCGCCCAGGCACACGCCACCGCCAGGAGCCGAGGTCAACCAGGTGGAGTTGAAGAAGAAAGGCAAGCCCACCAAGATCGGGCCGCTTCCGACCTGGACCGTTCCAAAAGACACCAAGCAGTCCCTGGGCAAAAAGATCCTGGCAGCAAACCACGCAAAAGACGGGATCCCTGGCAAAGCCCTATTTGATCGGCTGGACTTAGCCAGGGAAATGGTGGCCGATGACCCTGGGCGCCTGGCCAGCCCAACCGGGTGGATGGAAACCATGCAAGCAGCCGGCGTGTGGGGAAACATCCTGGTCCCCCCAGGGCTGATGAAAACGATAGTAGAGCGCCCTGGGCAATACGTCGGGCTCCTCGAGGGGGGCTATCACGAAAACCAGACAAAGCCTGGAGTTTACCAGGCAGCCAGGGACGGACTCAACTGGACCAAGAAGATGGGCCGGGAGCTTAACAAGACTGGCGCCGTCCCCGAATGGAATACGGTCCTGCACCATTTCTGGGGACTGCTATCCCGCCGAGCCACACCAGTCCAGCAGGAAGCCATGTGGCTCCGGATGCTTACGCACCGGCCTATCCTGGACTCAATCCAGAGAAGCATCAACGGGACATTTTCCGCCTGGGCAGTAGAGCAATTCAAGACAAACAGAAAAGAGCTGCTAAAGAAAACCAGGCAAATGCGAACCAATGACAAGGGAAAGGTTCGGCCCTTAGACGAAAGGGATGCCTGGATCGCCCTGGTAATTGACGCCAGGGAAGCCACGGCAGATGGGTCAGCTTTACCAGGCGGCGCTCCTATGGGCAACAATGTCACCAGCAACGCCAATGACTTTTTTGCCATGCTTACATTCTGGGATGGCAGATGGGGCGAGGTTTCCGATGTCTACTGGACCAACGATTCTATAGAGATGGGGCGCCGGTTCCACTCCCTGGGCGATGATGCGGTAGGGATCCAGAACAAGGTTCAAAGGTTCGTTGGCCTTACTTACGGAATTCCTGGGCTGATCATGGACCGGTGGAAGTTTGTGGAATTCTGGCTGCCCGACCTGATGAAGGAAATGCGGGTGAGGAAGCCCAAGAACTTCTTCAAATATGGGAAGACCGAGGCGTCCAGGGCAACCCCTGAAGATCCTTCCAGCCTGTATGGGTTCTATTCTCTGATCGAAAGCCAAAGCCCGGTATTCTCCCTGGCGTTTTACGAGATGATGGAGACTGGCCTGGAGGTGGCCATCGACAACAGCCCCGAGCTCAAGAGATTCCTGGGGCCGAATGCAAACGTGGGCGGCTTGCACTGGCACGGGTGGAACGCGATCAAGAACGAGGCAGTGGGGCACTCGAGCCTGGACCTTTCACTTGATCTTCTCAAGAACTACGGGTTAAAGTCCAACGCTGCCGCCGTCGAGAAGACGATCAAGGCCGGCAACTACTACACCGAAACCCAGAAGGCAGATGGCACAGTCGAACGATTCACAATCTCCAAGGGAGTCCCAAGCGCCACCCGTCAGGAGCGGGTTCCCGATGGACCCAGAGACCGAGCCCTGGGAAGACGCCGCGATGCAAAAGGCCCAGGACGCGGCAATAGAAAAGATCAGGAAACTTTCGCCATAGGCCCGGTCTTTGCCTCTGGCCTTTCCAAGGGGCCGACAGATATTCGAGAGGCGATCAAGCAAGGCAAGCCGGTAGGCATTGCAGCTACCTATGGTATCCCTCTTCCTGGCCCAGGAGGAGTAACTGAAACCGGGAAGCCGGCGTTTCAGCGAGAGCCGTCTGACACAATTAGGACTCTCCTCCGCGATTACCTGAACAAGGGCGGCCAGGTGTTTATTGATTCCGGCGCGTTTACCGACTTCCGAGCGGGACGCATGACTGACTTTGTAGGAGTTTTCCAAACCTACGAACGCTTCTCCGAAGGGGTAGACCCTGGCAACCTGGAGAACCTCTATGTGGTGGCTCCCGATGTGATTGGGAACCCAGGAGAAACAGAGCTGTTGCAAATGGACTTTATCAAAGAGTCTGCTGCGCTTGCCGACAAAGGCGCCCAAATCATTGTTCCTGTCCAAACAGGCCAGGGCTCCCTGGTTGAAACTGTCCTTCGCTCTTTTTCCTCTCTGCAAGAATATTGGCCATCAAAGGAATGGTGGAGCGCCCCTATTGTAGGGGTGGCATACGAGGAGAAATCCTGGGGCAAAGAAGAGGTTGTCGATTTTATCAAGGCTTATGAAGGGATCGGCGTTGACGAAGATACCCATGCTGACTTGCACGAAATTTTCAGCGCCCCTCCCACTATCCATCTCCTGGGCGGAGGCAGCGCAAAGGTCCAGGACATCGAGGACACGGTAGGAGGGACTGAAGTCACTATCCAGGGAGACTCTCTATTCAAGGGAGCTTCCCGCCGTAAGAGCACCAGGGCCAAGCGCCCCGAGCAGGGCGAGCTCAGTTTCGCCATAGTCCCGGCGGAAATGGTAGAGGCCCACCGCCAGGCAGAAGCAAACATGGACGAAGAGGAAGGCCAGCGCCTGGTTGACGAGGCTGCTGCCATGTCCCCGTTCACAATGCCAGTCTGGCACGGGAGCGGAATGCACTCTTTTGAAGGCCCCCCGTCTCACCCAGGTGCGTCAAAACAACGGGGGGACGCCCCTTCCGGGTGGAATCTAAGCCCATCGGCCAAAGGAGAGTTTTCCGACGATAGGCGCTTTTTCCGAATGAGGCAAATGGAGACAGGTCGTGCAGGGGCCATCTACTTTACTATGGATCCTCGCCACCATGCTTTTTCCAGGGCTTTTGGGGATGTCCGCAAATACTTTATCAACCCAGGGAGAGTGGCCGATTTAACCAGGGAAACCAACTCCCCGGAATTCCAGCAACTGCTTGAAAACTACAACAAGCACTACGAAAAGGCCGGCTTTCAAATTGCACCTCGACCAGAGGAGAAAGGGTTCGTGGGTTACACCAAGGAAAACGCTCCCCCAAGTTGGGAACTGTTTGATGATCTCGAAGCTGGTGCCGCTGACTTTTTGATGAACGGAGACTATGATGCGTTTATCCTGGAAGAACGACTTGCTGGTAAACTTCCGCCATCGCTATGGGAAAATAGAGGGATCACGGACACAATTAAGTCTATCGCCATCCTGGATCCCTCGAGGGTAAAATCCGGAGAGCCTTTTACCTACGAGTGGGAACCAAACAACCCGATGGAGACAAAGACCCTGGTCCCCCTGGACGAGCGGTTTGATCCCAATATCCCTGACGTTTCCTACGCTATCAGCCCGGCGGAAGGGTTCGACCCTCTCCTCGAGGCGATCACCGACAAGATCAACGACTCCGCTGAAGGAGTAGTCGAGTTCCTGGAAAAGATCCGGGACCGGGTTGCAGAGATCAAAGCCCAATACGAAAGCGACCGGGCGTCCATTCTGGTGTCAGAGTCTTACGACGAAGGAGGAGCAGAGATTGATTTCGAGGGAGGAGTCAAAACTGGAGACCTGGACCTGCGAGCGGCCCTGGCTTACCTGGGCGCGATCCAGAAGGTGCTCCCCAGGGAGATCCAGGGATTTGTGGGCACGGCGCAAAGGCTGGCAGATTTCAAAACTATGGACGCAATGTCCAAGGAGCTTGCCAGGAGAATCCCCAGGATCGAAGCCGCATTAGAAAACTACCTGGCCAGGAGCCACCGAAAGTCGATCCGCAAGATCCTCAAGAAAGGTGCTGCAAAAGTAAGCAACTCGAGGAAGGCCACTGGTAAAATCGGGCCAGCCGGCCATGCGATTTTCAAGGAAGCCAGGCTGGCAATGAGATTGCAGCTCACAGAAGATGAGAAGCGAGCCGACCGGACCCTCCAGGAGAAAGGCGAAGAGATGGCCCAGAGTCTCCTGGACCAGATCGAAGACAATGACAGCCTGGACCTGGACGAAGTGGATGAGCTGGATGGCAGAGCCGCCGCCTGGTTGTTGTTCACGGACTTCCAGAATGCCAACTCCGAGCGCCTACGCAAAGGGCTGGACTTGTTATCGGACACCTACAGCGAAGGCCGGGAGAAGTGGTTGCGAGTCCTGGGCGCCAGGAAGGCTCAACGAGAAGCCAGGCTCCAAGCCATCGAAAAGCTGATAAAAGACAAGACCAGGGCTGGACGCGCTGCTTCGATCAGGGCTGATGAACACGCTCTCAAACGGATCAGCGAAGGATTCATGTCCGCGTTTACTTCCGGATCACAGATGGTTCGGCGCCTGGGCGAGACGACCAACGATGAAGATATCAAGGCGATGCTGGAGGAAATGGAGGAAGCCCTGGCAGCCGCTGAAGACCAGGAGACTGACCTGGACTACCAGGACAACGAAGCGTTTGCCGAGGCGCTTTACCGAATCCTGGGCGTGAAATACGAGCACCAGTTATCTCGCAAAATCAAAAAGCATTCGACCGCGCCTGACAGCGAAGTTCCTGTGACCTCCCTCGAGGGAAGAAAGACCAGGAAGTATTCTATTTCCAAGCTCGAGGCGGAGAGAATTGCCAACGGGGAAGCAACAGGATTTACCGGGAAAGGCGAATGGATAGAGCTGACCCTGGGGATGCGCCACGCAATCGAGGAAGCCTGGGAAAACTTTGAGGAACTGACCGAGGAAGAGCAATCCGGGAAGCGGGTGCTGAAATTTGAGGTAGTCGAAGCGACCGGCAGCAGAAGAAGCCTGGGCCTCCGGACTGATCTCGAGCTGCTAAACCTATGGCTAACCATGCGCCAGCCTGACCAGGCAGAGAAGTTGCATCGCCTGGGATATGACCAAACAACCCAGAGAGAGCTCGAGGCTTATTTACCAGCAGAGGTGATCGCCCTGGGAGAATGGATGGCCGAATATCTGCGCCAGGACCAGGAGACTATTGACCGATTGCACCGGGCGGAAAAAGGAATAGGCATGAACCTGGTCGAGAACTATTGGCCAGTCCGGAATGATGTTAGCGGCCAGGACTACGACGACCTGCAACTGGACGGGAACCAGAAACAGTCTGGGCGCTCTGTCAGCTTCACTATGCAGCGGGTGACCAACAACGCGGAACCCGCTATCGCTGACGCCCTGGGAGTTTTCCTGGCTCACCGGTCTCAGGTGAATTTTTACAAAGCCCATGTTGCAACTCTTCGAGAGTGGGGCGGCCTGGTCAGACACGAAAGATTTTCCAACGCCGTCAGGCGCTCCCTGGGCGACACCTTCTACGGTGCCCTCTCTCACAGAATGGAGCGGATCCAAAACGGAGGGGTGATGAAAGCTGGCCGTGCCCTGCTCTTTGATCGCCTGGTAAAGGGACTGAAAAAGCGAACCTCCCTGGGGATCCTGGGCTGGCGCTTGTCCACTATCATGGTGAACTTTACCGCCGCTCTGAACTCCTTCCTGGAAATACCCGCCAGAGAGCTCCTAAAAGGGCTCCTGCTGGCTTCCAAGAGGCCGGGCGCATGGAAGGAAGCCTGGAACTCTCCAGGCATCCGGAGACGCCTGAGAGACGGCGCAACGTATGAAGCCCAGATTGCCAAGGCCAGGGGACCGCAACGCCGCCCAATCATTAGCCAACTCGAGAAGACCGCCGAAAAGGGAATCACTCCCATCAACTACGCTGATGTGGGCGCCAATATGCTAGGCGCAGTGGCCGTCTATGAATACACCAGGACAAAGTCCCTGGAAGCCGGCGCTACAGAAGAACAAGCAAAACAGGAGGGAGAAAAGGCAGTGGACCGGCTCATGGCAAGAGCAGCTCAACCCGCCCAGCGTTTCACCAGAAGTGAGATGGAACACCGAGCCCTGGAGAACCCATTGGCCGCCTTGTTTGCTTTGTTTGTATCGGAGCCCAGAAAGAACCTTTCCGTGGCCATCCTATCCGCCAGGCAACTTGCCACCGGCAAAGGGATCTACGATTCCAAGGCAATGGCGGCCCAGGCATTTGCCACATCATCCTTTTTCCTACTCGCCCTGGAGCACATAATCCGACTGTCCTACCAGGCAGTCTTCAGAGCAGATGAGGACGATGAAGAAAAAGTCCTGGACCGCGTGATAGAAAAGCTGACTGACGGCAAAGCCTGGGCGCATCGCCTTGCTGCAAATCATGCAGCGGGGATCCCTATTTATGGGCCGGCTTACGAATGGGTAGTGGGCAGTTTGGTCAACTCATCTGCCATTCCTGGGGAGGACGTTTACCAGTTTACCAATACGGAAAACCCCGCTGTTCGAGCAGTCGAAAAGCTAGGGCGCGGAACCAAAAAATTTATCGACGCCCAGGACGAAGACAGCAAAGAAGAATCCCTGGATGCTACGATAGATATGATCCAGGCCGGGGGCAACCTGATCCCTGGTGGGCCGCTGTTTGCCCAGCTTGCCAATGTCGGGGAAGCCACCCTGGGCTTTACCAGCTCCAATCTCACGGACGAAGGACGCCGTGCCAGGTTCAAAGGACGATTCAACAAATACAAAAAATCCCTGACAGAACTCCTGGGGCCGACGACCAACAAGGAAACAGGGGAAACCGACAAGGACATCCAGCAGCAAAAATGGGACGCCCAGACAGCTTACCTGCTCGAGGCCCTGGCTCCCCTGGAAACTGACCAGATCATCGAGCTCACCCAGGAACTGTCTATTTCCAAGGCCGTGCGGGAGGAGATCGAGTTCGGGCTTCTAAATGGCCTGGATACAACTACAATAGAAGACGAGTGAAATGAGCCTGACGACAGAAACAGACGAGGTATCCTACGCTGGAAACAACAGCACGACCACGGGATACCCGATTCCCTTTACCTTCCTGGCAAATACGGACATCAAAGTCTATATTGACCAGGTAGAGACTACGGATTTTGCAGTTCACCAGGCATCGTCAGGAGCCGATCCGACTTACGAGGTAAAGACAACGGATGCTATCGCGATCACCAAGACCGTCACCATCACCAGGACGGTCCCGCTGACTCAGACTCTGGACCTGGTTCCCTCTGGCGACCTCCCGTCCTCGCTCCTCGAGCGGACCCTGGACAAGATTGTCATGGGTCTCCAGCAGCTTTGGAGGCATATCCAGAACGCTCACCGCGTCCCGGAAGGGGAGACAGTCAATGAGCTGCCAGCCGCCGCTGACCGCAAAGGACACTGGTGGCAGTGGGATCCCACGACCGGCGCCTACTCCGGACAGACAAATGCTCAACTGGCCACCGCGATCTCCACCGAATTAGGCGGTGTGCTCACAGTAGACGTTAAGGCGACCCAGACTTTCGCCAACGATTCCAACCGGAACGCTACAGCTCCCGCGTTTACCGGGCAGCTTGGGGTTCAACTGGACACGGGTTGTTTGTGGAGGGGCACGGGAACTTCCGCCGGGAATTGGGCCAAGTGCGTGGACGACATCCAGACCGGCTCAACCGACAGCGCAAAGAATTCAGCCACGCCGGAATGGATTGGGCAGCTCTATTTCAAGACAGATGACAAGACCTGGTGGGTGGGTTACGCCACCTCAAGCGGCGCCTGGGGGCAAACTTCCCAGGCACCCTACGCTGCATTTGCCGCGCCAAGCTCATCAGCCTGGTCGCATGGAGGATCTGCCACCGCTGGCAACTACTACTCTCTGACCGATCCCAGGACCGGCCTGTCTCAAGTGTGGAAATGCCGCTTGTCGCACACAATGAATGACGGAAACAGCGGATCCGGAGGCGCCGCCTGGAACGGATCCTCTGACAATCGCCCTGGGGTTTACGACACCGCATCAGGAACAAACTCTGACCAGCCTTACCTGAGAGGGAATGAAGTGTGGCGGAATTTACCAGGGTCTGACCTGGATCCTAGCGGGAGCGTGTATCACGGCGCCCTGTGGGAGCCCTGGATCCAGGAGGGATACCACTACCACCGTATCCTGGACGACCCAGGCATGAACCAGGGCTCAGAATTCAATGACCGCTACGTCATGGGCGAGCCTGGAAACCATACCGACTGGCACCTGGTTCACGACTGGCTGATCAGAAACGCCAAGAGCAACCGGGACACCACGACCATCAACCAGGTTGTGGCAAACGATGCCGCCAGGAACTCCGCCAGCCCGTCCGCCGTGGGTGACATTGCCCTGCAAACGGACACCAACCAGCTTTACTACGCAACTGGAACGAGCGCCGGGAATTGGGCGGCAAACGACGAAGGGCACGTTGATGAATTCCGCCGAGTGCAGACAGGATTCCAGCTAATTTACCAGGGAGGCACCTATCGGACATCCAGGGAAATCAAGATGTTGCGGAACACCAGCGTCCTGGGGGCCTCGAGCGTCCTGGACGGGGAGAGCGCGACCATTTTCCGATGGGTCAACGGCATGACCACCGCCAAGGTGATCGACAAAAACCTCTTCCGCGTGGGGGCCGATGACTACAAGACCGGCGGAGTGGGCAGCGCCGACAAAGGGGCTACGACAGCTTATACCGAGTTCGGCAACTTCGTTCTGAACCTGAACGACCACGATCCACGAAACGCAATTTCCAACGGCGCCAAGGTTTACCTGGGGCCAGGCTCAAAGATAAGACCGCTACGGTTCGAAAACGTGGGATGGTCTTTTGCAGATGGAGAAATATACGCCCTGCAAATTGGACAGGGCTCCGAAGGGTGGACCGCCGAGAGCATTGTCATTAACTCAACCCCGCTCGTCTGCAAAAGCGTTCCGTCAGGAGACTTCAATGAACTGATCCACGGTGGCAGCTCCGCTGACGGCAACAACTCAACCAGCACACCCTACGTCACCCCCTCCTACAGCAGCACCTCGCACATCGACGTTTACTATGACGGGGTGAAAAAAGACCTTACGACCCATTACACTTTTGATGGCTCAAGCAAGGTGATAACCAGCGGAGGGGCCGTAGCCCCAAGCGTCAAGGTCGAGATCATTAACAATACCAGGTGCCATGACCGGTGCAAAACGATTGGAGTGGATTTCCAGGCAACAAACCAGAACTGCCACATCGAATCAATCACGGCCTCGCTGTGTAATTTCGTCATAAGGACGGACCAGGAGGCCAACGGCATCCGGATCGCCCAGGTTGCCAGCAACAACTCAAACCACCTTCTCCAGGCAAACGGCGGGGGCGCTGGCGTAGAGATCCTGGGCATTGTATCCAGGCGCGACGATGGACAAGGCTACGGCGCTACACCGATCTTGACCGCCGCAACGCCTCTTGCTCACTTGAACGATGTGGATGTCGTTGATCTAGGACTCCGCCTCCAGGGAGTGTGCTCCACCCACACCGGAGTGGCGTCCAACGTGGCCATGAACAGCGTCCTGGTGTCATCTGATGCCACCAGCCCAATAGATTCTATCGAGCTCCCGGATGGGACGTTCTATCTCCAGGGGAGAAACTACGACCAGACCAGGCTCGCGTTCGATTGGAACCTCAAAGACCACGCCTACCCTGGCTACTTCCTGGACATCATAGGCCGGGATGGATCCAGCAAGGTCACCCTGAACGGCTCCACCATTGCCGGCCCGGTCTCTATTTCAAGCGCCGAAGCTGACGCCAATGCCGCCGGGATCCGCAAATACGCGCCGTTCATTTACGACGATGGCACCTCGCAGTTTTTAATGGTTAAGAAAGCATGAGCTCAAAACGCCCGACCGTTCTTCCATCTTGCCGGCCCTCAATCCAGGGCACCATTCTCACAGATGTGTGGAGCACTACAGTCTCTCCTCTTCTGGACCTGGACGGCATGACAACCGCCGCCGCTGGTTACAGCGTCAGAAAAATCAGGGCTGCCTATTCAGGGAATGCCATGAAAGTAAGGCGAGCAAGTGACAGCGACGAAGCTGACGTAGCATTCGATGACAGCGGGAAAGTGTCCTCTGCCAGCGGGATCAGCGTAACGTCAGGTGACTACGGTGGAACAATGAACCTGGGCGCCTTCCTCTCAGGAACCACTGGCCATGTCACTACTCTTTACGACCAGGTCGGATCCGAGAACGCCACAAACTCGACCGCCGCAAAGCAGCCCTATTTGCGGACAGCCGGCAGCACGACTATTGGAGACACGGTTGAATTGATGTTCGATACCGGGACAAATCAATACCTAAGCACAGGATTCGATCACAGCAACTCCGACGACTCTCGAACGCAACTGGTGGTGACCCAGGTGAACAGCTCTGTCCATGCGACAGATTACTATGGCCTGATCGGGTGTCGATACTACCAGGCATACGGGACAGAAATTTATTACCGGAACGGATACTACACCTGGTCAATCGGTGAAGCCTCGAGCAACTCTTACCAGGAATTGACCGCTTCCAACGGCGCCAGGGCCGGCCAGAAAGATATCGTCATCGCTTCTTACGAGCCAAGCCTGTCATCCAACGAGCAGAAGATTCGCGTCAACCAGACCCTGACTCAGACCAACTGCACAAAGGACGTTAATGACTACGGCTATGGTCCACTGCAAATCGGGAGAAGGTGGGCCTATCAATCGGATGGCGCTACAGACCGGACCTACTATGGAAACGTCTACGAAGTGATCGTCTGGGCCAGCGCCCTTTCAGCAACCAACGCCGCCGCCGCAGAAACCAACACGATGGCCTACTTCTCCATCGCTTCGCTATGAGATACTTAAAATACAGGAGCAAGGCAGCAGCCAGGACCAGGAGCCAGGAGATTTGGGAGGCTCACCTGGGCCGGCCAGTGGAGCCAGGCGCTACAACCAGGCATTTCTACGACTACGTCGAGTCAAAGACCAGTTATGGCGGATCCTATCTTTTAGTCCACGACGAGGGCACCCACCTGACCGAGGCCGAGAAAACCAACCTCGAAGAGGAGGAGTGGTCCCATTCTGATTTCCAGGAGTGGATGGAAAAATATATCCCCATAAATCCTTAGCCTTTCCCTGGGCCGATAAAACGTGTATAACTCCCTAGAATCATGGTCAAAGACATCACCACCAACGCATCCGGGATCCCCTGCTTCACTCCTACCGTGACCGGCTGGCACCATTTTTCAATTCATGCCGACTCCTCCGCAAAAACTGAGGACGGGACCACCAGTGCAGCCCTTACATTTTCAAGTGCCAAGATCACAGTGAATCAGTTAGGCACCGCCCTCCACGCGGACCTGACCGAAGTGACATCAGGAGTTGTTGGGGTAGCGGTAAACCTCCTGGCAGACTCTCCAGTGACAGTCACTTGCTCCGCCGGATCGAGCCACAAAGTGCGGGTGGAAGCACACCCTATGAAGATCGCTTAACCCTCCCAGGCCATGCCCGATACCCCTCCAGATTCCAAGGTCGAACAAACAATCAAAGTCCCTACTGGAGACATGAAATCGCTAGTAATTTGGGCCTTGGGCAAGTGGGGCGGGGGAGCTGCTATCGCAGCCGTGGCCATGTATGGCCTGTCTATTGTTTACCAGGACATGAGGAAGGACCGCGATCACGACCGGGAAACAAGGAGCCAGGAGATCTCGATAAATTCCAGGACCGCCGAGATTCTCGAGAATGTCGTGGATACCCTGGAAAACATTGAAGCCAGGTTGACCGCCCTGGAGGGTCAGTAGATCGACACGTTCCCTGGACCTGTCGATCCTGGGCAAAAGAATCGACACTAGATCACGCCGTCCTCTTCCTGGCGCAATCGGATTTTAACAATGTTCCAGGCCCACCAAGGCATTGGATTCTGTCCCTGGGGGCACCAGCCACTGTGAGTGCATCCCTGTCCTCCTGGTAAAACGGTCCATTCCTGGGCAAACATTTCCACCCGGCGACCGCTCCACCCATAGGCTGACATTCCGTCTTCGTCAGTCCATCCGACCCAAACGGTGACGGTGGGCTCAGAGGCTTCAGACTCCTCTCCGCCAACCGTAATAGCCCATCCCTCTATGTCTCGTTGTGTTTTTCTAGCGGTGCCCATCGGAATACTTTTTGCATGACCGGGGCCAGATCCTCTGGCCACCCGTTTTCCCAGGCGCTGATCATATCACGGATGCGGTGCTTCCAGAAGTGATCTCGAGCAACTTTAATGTGCTTGCACTCCGTGCAACCTTTCCGCTTCCGCGCCCAGGGGACGAACGCCTGTTTCCTGGCCTCTCTCAACGTCACCTTCCGCCCTTCCAGGGCGCCGGCCTGGACAATCGCACCCAGGCGCCGGTTGAAATTCGGGTTTGCCTGGGTCAAAAAAAACATACAAGAGCAGATGCCATTGCCGTCCCTGGCGGCCAGGTCCACGCGGTAAGCCATCGTGGGATCGGTCTCGCTGTATACCTGGTAAACCAGGAACTCTCCTGGGAGCTCTTCTATACCGATCCTTCGCATAGCTCCCAAACGATCTGTTTCCTGGATCCTCTTCCTGGGCCGCGCTCGTCAGTGCGTCTCACGTATCTCTTGCCCTCGAGCGGTTTGAGCCTGGGAGAGGTTGTGTTGCTATCAATCCCTGGGTGGAACCGCTGCACTTCGACCTCTATTTGATAGGCAGTTCCCTTGCCTCCCAGGCGCCGCAAAGCATCAAGCACATACCCTTCCACCCTCCCCGCCGCTTCCCCTTGCATGGCGGAGGCAGCCTGGTGAGATGTGTCCGGGTCTGATGATCGTGAGTGGGCGTAGGAAAAGAGAGGGCCTAGTGGTGATTTCTTGTTCATGACTTGTGATTTGTTGGGTGAAACCTGGAACAAGTTGCCCTGGGCCTGGTTGTTTACCAGGGGATCCCAGGTGGTTCACAACTTGTTCTTCGTTTTAACGGCTTCGATTTCAGCGGTTTACAGCAGATGCGGGTGGTTGTTCGTCTCTTTAAGAAGAAGAAATAGGGGGTAAAAAATATCTCTCCTTCCTATAACGATGTTAAGAAGCGTCAAAGAGAGGCTCCGTTTTAGGCTCTTTCATGTCCTCTGGATCCAGGCCGCCGGCGCCCAGGCGACCAGGCTGCCATTTCCCGGTGATGTATTCCTGGGCGGCGGTGATCGCCGCTTCGAGCAGCTCAACCTCGCCAAACTCCGCGACCGGTTTGTCGTCCTCGCCATCTTCTGGCTGGTCGATCCGGACGAAGGGCGTGGTAAACGTGGTCCTGTCGCCGCCCTGGACGCCCAGGGAGAGCGTGAACGTGAGCTGCGCCGACCTGGTCCCGGAGGCCGTCCGCTTCAAAGCGAAGCCCGTCACGGCCATAATGCGCTCCCAATCCTTCCCGCCCTCCATCCAGGACACCACAACAGGCCGCAAAGCTCTCAGGGCCTGGTCAAGCTCTGGGTTCGGGGGATGCCACTGCTTCTCGCTCTTCTCCTGGGGCTCCTGGTCTTCCACTCCCTCCAAAACGTAACGTATGACCGTGTCTCCACGGACGAATTTTTTAAGTCTCATATCTCTCATTAGGTTGTCCGCGTGATTCGACTGGCACTCACCAGCCTGGTATGCGCGGCCCACCGTGTCTTGTTGCTGCTAGACAGTTTTAGTAAACATCCGGGAATAGATTTCCCGAAGCAAAACAATATCCTGGGCGGCGTAATCCAACGCCAGGCGCTTCTGCTCCCTGGCTTCCACAGGGATCCTTTGGGACTGGTCGCCCTGCATTGCCCCCTCAAAAAACTTCCAGCAAGTAGCGCCGGTGACAGGGGTGGAGGAGGTGGGGATGCC
>CENQ01096861.1_pt1 | contig 24417 bp, 17 predicted proteins | sample 356171 | NCBI WGS metagenome assembly CENQ01 (sample SAMEA2619802, study PRJEB7988) | marine metagenome | biome: marine biome (ENVO:00000447); feature: surface water layer (ENVO:00002042); material: "saline water (ENVO:00002010), including plankton (ENVO:xxxxxxxx)" | depth 5 m
GTATCTACCAGAATAAGCCATGTTTTTTGTTATAAATAGAAAAATAATATTTAATATATCTATAAGGATAAAAAATGCCAGTTCCTAATAATATACCGATTCCGGGTCTTGCGACTGATAATGTAGATTTTTCAGATTTTGCTGGAGGCAATCCATATTCACCCTATGGCCCATCTTCTAACAATACACAATTTGTGACAGGGGCAGAGGGTTCGATAACAGATGAATTTGCTAGGAATATAAAACCAACATCAACAATAAGATCTCAAGACAATGACGTAAATGCCGTACAAAATGAAAGTTATGGAGGAGTTGGTCCAACTTTAGCATATCCACTAGAAAATTCAAATCCCGCATATCAAGCACGTGTTACTTTTACTATGAAAACATTTGCACCAAAAGTTGATGGAAAGAATCAAAAGAAATTTGCTTCAATAGCAAAAGATAATTTAAAATTTGTAGCAAAAAGTGATGACGTTGTAAGAACAGAAACTGCTGATGATATTGATATAGGTTTTGAAGATGTAGGTGATGATGAAGATTACGATAATATAGATGATATCATAAATGCTGACGCGGCTGGCCGAAACGCATCAATAGCGAGTAAAATATTAGGTACTGGTGGAAAGTATCTTGATAAATTAACTGAAAGTGAGTTTGTTGATGTAAGTTCAAGAGTTATATTAGGTGGGTTGAAAGAACAATTAGTATCTGGTGAACCAGTAGTTGATATGTACTTTCCGTTAACTATGCAGTTTAACGATAACGCTCAATATGACGGTGCAGATTTAGGTGCTACAGGTGCTGCGGCTGAAGCTTTAGTAAGATCTGGTGCAGGTGCACTTGCAAGTGTTGTTGGCGCAGCTAATCAGGGTGTAGAAAGTATATTTGATTTAATGACAGGAAATAAACAATTAACTGAAGCAGCATTAAGAGTTGGTGCTGCAAGAGCAATTGATTTAGGTTCTTTCTTAAATAGTGGTGTAGCAAATGCATTAAGACTAACAAACCGAGCGATTGTAAATCCAAACGTTAGAGCTTTATTTAGAGGTGTAGCATTAAGAGAATTTACTTTTCAATTTAAAATGATTCCAGAATCGCAACAAGAAGCAGCAATTGCTCAACAGATTGTACAACATTTTAGAAGGAATATGTATCCTTCTACATTTCCAGTAAACATTAATGATGCGGTTTCGGCAGACTTAGGTTATCAATTTCCAAATCTTTTTCAAATTAATTTTAAATACAAAGGTGGCGAAAATTTAAGAATACCAAGAATGCAACTTTGTTATTTAAGAAATGTAAGCACTACAGTTAATCCAACAGGTGGAACTTTTAGAAGAGATGGCCAACCTAATGAAATAGATTTAACTTTAAGTTTTGTTGAATATAGAACATTAAATAAAAAAGATATTAAGGACGGTTTCTAATGGATTTTTTTAAAGATTTTGGTGATGTAGCATATTCGTTTGGCAATAATGAACTAGCATCTATAACTCCTGATATTTCAAAATATGTTGATGTGATTGATCAAATAAAAGACGATATTGCTTTTTTAACTTATTACAATATTAGAGAAGGTGATAGGCCTGATCAAGTATCATTACAAATTTATGGAACAACACTTTACTATTGGACTTTCTATCTACTTAATGATAAAATTCGCCAGCAAGGATGGCCTTTGACTAATACTGAGTTTCAAAGATACATTAAAAAAATATTTCCAAATACTGTTTTGAATACACGTGAAAACATTTCAACTAAGTTTAAAGTTGGCCAAACTGTAACTGGTAATACTTCAGGCGCATCTGGAAAAATAATAAAAAGAAACTTTATGTTAGGTCAAATAGTTATAGAAGGTGAAGTTAATTTTACTGCAGATGGAGAAATAGTATCATCAGTAAATTCTCAAGGAATAACAGAAACAGTAAATGTTACTTCTTCAATAGATGAAAGATTAGCTGCATCATATTATACAGACACTTCTGGTGTAGTAGATGTAGGTGTTGACAGTGCTACTGGTAATTTATTAAATCCCGGTGTCGGTGTAAATGAAATAACTAATGAACAAGGTTACTATGCTGTAAACGAAAGTTTAAAACAAATCAAAGTAATTAGACCATCACTCATCACAACCTTAATTGGAAGTTATAAAAAAGCTTTAAGAGTTTAATATGTATGCCATTGAAAATAATACAGAATATAAAATAGTGTCTGCTGTATTATCTACAAGTGATAGATTATCAAATATAGAAGTTGATCTTAAAAATGTAATTGTATCATTTCAGATTTATGAAAATATTGAGATTCCTTATCTAACCGCTAATTTTATAATGGTAGATAGAAATAATATTATAATGGATTTTGATTTTCAAGGTGGTGAAAAATTAGAAATAGAGTTTCAACAAGTTGAGGAGTTATCTACTGGTAATACTATAAAAAAAGAATTTTTAATTAAATCTATTGATAATACAATAAGAGCAGATGAAACAACCGATTCAATAAAACTTCACTGTGTAGAATATCATGCATTAAAAGCTTCTTTACAAAATGTTAATAGATCATATAAAGGTAGACCTACTTCAATAATTAGTAAATTATTAAATGAATACTTAGAAAAACCAACAGCAGTAATAGGTGATGAAAAGATAAATGATTTTAAAGTTATTATACCAAATTTAAATCCTTTACAATCAGCAATGTGGATTAAAAAAAGAGCTCTTTCTGAGTTAGGATTACCTTTTTACTTATATACAACGTTAGGTGTAGATAATTTCATATTAAGAGATTTAGGTGATATGTTAGGAGAAAACCCTATTAATATAAATAGACCTTTTATATTTGCACCTAGTTTAAATACTTCATCACTTAGTACACAAAAATTTTATAATATTTTAGATTTTAAAATAGAAAATACTGAAGATTTACTTGATATTATGAATCAAGGATTAGTTGGATCATCATATGAATTTTATGATACTACAACAGCAACACCTATCAAAGTTAAATTTGATGTTGAAGATGTTTTTCGAGAATTATCAAATGAAAATAAACTAGGTGGTTCAAATGAAAGATTTGTATATGCACCAGATTATAAATTTAACGATAAAAAGTTTTCACAACATGAAACAAAAAATATAACTCAAATGTCATCTACGGGAGCTTTTAGGAATGGCGGTAACGATTTTAAAAGTTATCAAGATGAAGATGTCGATGGTGAACATAAGAAAAAAGTGATATCTGAATCAGTAAAATCTTTTCTAATTAAGTCACCAATACAAATAACCGTAAAAGGTAGAGAATTTATGACAGGTGATAATAATTACACAATCGGTAGAATGATTAGAATATTGTTTTTAGATCATGTTAGTACAACAGAAGATACGGGTCAACTTAAATTTGATACAAAAAAGTCTGGCGATTATCTTGTATACGCTGCAAGACATGCATTTGACTTAAGTGATATTAAAAGTACTTTATATTGTGGTAGACTAGGTGGTTTAGGTGAGGACTTTGTAATATGAGTAGAATTTATTACGGCGATAAAAGTAGGTGGTTTATTGGTATTGTTGTTGACGTTAATGATCCTTTAAGACTAGATCGTGTTAAAGTTAGAATACAAGGCATTCATACTTCTGATACAAAGATGATACCTAATGATGATTTACCATGGGCTCAGGTAGTAATACCAGTTACTGAAGGTGGAAGTTCTGGACTAGGTTCAAATTCAAGTTTAAAACCAAGAGCTCAAGTGTATGGAATATTTTTAGATGGCGATGATTCGCAACTTCCGTTAGTTGTAGGATCAATACCAAAAATAGAATCCATTGTTAATGAAACATCAAGTAGCGTCACAGAAAAATATCCATCCGGTGCCACTAATATAGATTTTGTTTTAGATGGTAATTCAAATATAGAAAAATGTGTAAACTTTTTCACATCACCGGCAGGTGGTAACTATAGTTTAATTCAAGCTTGTGGCATAGTTGGAAACTTCATGGTTGAATCTGGTGTAACTGTCGATCCAAAAGCTAAAAATGAATCAGAAGGTTCTATAGGTATAGCTCAATGGAATCCTGCAACTGGTAGATTAAACAGATTAATTAACTATGCAACTAATATTTTGAAGCTAGATTACTTAAGTTTAGAAGCACAACTTTTATATACAAAGTATGAACTTGAAACTTTTCCACATTTAGGTGATGCACTACTAAGACAAGCTAATACAATAAAGTCAGCAACTGAAGAGTTTTTAATAAATTTTGAAATACCACAAGGAGTTGTAGCTAAATATAATAAACAGTTAAAAAAGTATGAACGTTCCATCGAAGATAGAGCACCTAATAAAATTGATGACAGAATAAATTATGCAATACAGGTTAAAGATGTTTTTATTAGTGGAGATAAAGGAGCAGCATAATGCCAGAAAAAGTTGGTGAATCACCTTACTTAACATATATTGATCCAGGCCTCAATAAAGATGATATACAAATAGTTGGCCACATACATACGGTACAGTATGTACAAACACCAAATGGACTGGCTCCAATTGAAGTTGGCGGTGTTCGAACAAGCGAGTTAGGTACACTGTATATTCCAGTGGTTGGAGGTGATTATTTTTATAATTATGACAGAAATACAGGTGCAGTTACACTTCCACCAACATATGCATCTGGCAAAATAACTGAAAACATGGTTGTTATTTATACAGGACCTTTTATACCACCAAGTGGTGGTAGTGTAAATATCGACAGATATAAATCAGATGTTGATTCTAGAAGAAAGAGCTTTATAAGTGCTGAAGATAAACAAATAATTAAAGATCAACAATTTAATAAACTTAATAATGAAAGTGTAACAATTGATAATACCAACGGAGAAACAGGTGGAGTTATAAGCTTATCCGAGTTTGCACAAGAAGGAACTGTTGTCACAAATAGATTGATGCCTTCAAAATTAAGTTCAACTTTTGGTGATGGCTTATTAAATAATATTACTGAATCTTCTGCAATACAAAGTATGTTAGGTACAGCAAGATCGAGTTTAGTAAAAAAGAAAATTATCACTCATCCTAATCCGAGTTTTCTCGAATCTAAATTAAAAACAATATTTCCAAAAATGGCACCTGATAAAAGAAGATTATTAAGCACTGAAAATTTTGCTGTTAATGCGAAAAAATGTCAAACTTCACTTATACCTAATCAAAGTCCAAAAATACAAGCACTTAAAAAAGTAACTGAAATAGTAAAAGCAAAGCAAGGTTTTTTTGGTTTTTCGGGTTTAGGAATGACAATTAGCAAAGTTACAAAACAAATTGGAATAAATTCTGGAATAGGAAGAAGTAAACAAAACGTTATGGCTCATAAACAAGCAAATAGTATTTTTGGTGTTATTAAACAAGTAGGTACAAAAATAGTAGATAAACTTCCAGTGTTTAGTGACAAGAAAAAAGAAGCCATATCAAATCTTTTTGACGGGAAAGTGCCTGACATGATTGATGAAGGTGGTTTTACTAATTTACATAAACTTACAAAGAAAACGTCAAACATTAATATTCCAACTCCAAATATTAACAATCCAATATCAAATATAGAAAAATTTGATGGATTCAATACTCCTGCTGATTATGAATTTAGTTTTGTATCTTCACCAGATGAAATAACAGCTGAATTAAATAAAAGTATAAGAGGACCACGTTTTTCTAATAATCAAAGTATTGGTGCATTATTTTTAGGTCATAGTGGACAGCTGTACGGTCCAGAGGAAAAAGTAAACGCACAATTTATACATGAAGAAAATAACAGATTAGATGCACAAGATTTTGGTTTACAAGAAGTTACAAATAATGCAATACTATATGGTATACAGTCTCATTACATCATAACCCGTGCTGGTAACATACAAAGAGGTAGACCAGTAAGTGTACCAAGAAATGCTCAGTTTACTAATTTTTCTCAAACTGGTTTAAAACTAACTTTCATAGCAACCGAATCAACACCAATAAATAAACAACAAGAAGATGCATTCGATAAATTTTTAGAAGGTTTTTTTAGAGCGTTTCCTGAATACCCAGTCTATGCTGACTATCAATGGAATCTTGAAGATGCCGCAGGGTACAATGTAGTTAAAAAAATAAGAGATGGCATAACTTCAAAATATAAAATAGTTTACAAATATGAAGATATTTCTGAATTTACTGAAATGCCAATAAGAACACAAATGACTATAGCTAAACCACCGGTTATTGCAGAGCCTAGTTCAACTGGTAAAAAAATACTTTCACCAAGTGAGGCAAATGAACTTATTCAATCTGAAGCTTTTCAAAAGCAATTGGATAGAGATCTTGATCTGGCAATGAATAAAATGGAAGGATTAAATTTAAGCTTAAACGGCGCTTCAAAAGATGAAATTATATCAAAGGTTGGTGCTGAAAATTTACCTGATGGTGATCCAAGAGAAAAATTTGAAAAAGATTTTGCATTCTTTGAAAACGAAATGGATAAGATATCAAAAAATGCAAATAGTTATCTCAAAGCATTTAACGGAACCAGAACAAACGTTAAAAAAGTTTCAGAAAAATTGGTAAGATAATATGAGTAGAGAATATAATAGATTAAGTAATACTGTATTAGAATCATTAAAAGATAAAGATGATGGAAGATCTGATCCAGATGGAAAATTTCCGAGAAGAGAATACATAGGTGTTTCTTCTGTAAACAACATTGCACGTGGTACGAGAACAAAAAATGTTTATATAGGTGGTAGTGTACCCGGTATTAATTTAAATTTGAAAACTGAAGCTACATCTGAATATCCTAATAACCAAGTAAAAGAAACTGCGTCTGGTCATATCATAGAGTATGATGATACTTATGGTAGAGAAAGAATAATGATGCGTCATAGAACAGGTTCTGGCGTAGAGATGCGTTCTGACGGAACAGTCATTATTAGTTCTACAGCCAACACAATAAGATTATCACTTGGTGATGAAAAAGTAATCATTGAAGGAGATGTTGAAATAGCATATCAACAAAACGTTAAGATGAGAGTTGGTGGAGATTTTGATTTAGATGTTGATGGTAACTATAATATTAATGTTCAAGGCGACAAAGTTGAAACAATAAAAGGTTCTGTAATTCAAGATGTTGGCAGAAATTATGAAGCTGCGGTCACTAAAAATAAATCTGAAACTATTTTAGGATTTGACAATAAAACAGTGTTAGGTGATAAAAACATTATTGTAAAAGGCAATGTTGATTATACTATAGAAGGTACATATGAAAATTCAGTTAAAGGTACATTGATTACTACAAGTGAAGGTAACATATCATTGTCATCACCTGATATTAATATTGCAGGAAATGATATTTCAGTTATTAGCAGTACAGGTACTTTTGGTGGTGACAACGTAACATTATACACTAAAAATATATTTGCTACATCAGGTACATACACTGAAGGTGTTACTGCACCAACGTTTCATGGTGATTTGCAAGGTTGCTCTACTGAATCTCTTTCTGCAAATGTTTCAGCAGGAATTGGAGGAGGAGGCCATAGCGCATCAAATATTGCTACAAATACTAATCAAACAACTCAACCAACAAATACAAGAATTAATGCTATTTTAAATACATCTGATATTGGTGTAAAAGAAGTTGAAGTTGACGCAAATATGAAAAATATTATTGATAGAACAAGTAATTATGGTGGCATAACCAAACATGATGTTACACTAAAAAGACATAGATCTATTAGTAAAGATCCAAACACGCTAAACAATGAAGATTATATAGCAGCTGTTTTTTCAGAAGGTATTTTAAATCCAGCGGGTGCTGTTATAATACCAGAAAAAACAGGTCAAGTTCATCCAAAAAGTTCAACTACATTTAGAGGTTCTTCAAGTATAGGAACTAAAAATGGTAAGGGATTATTTAACATATAGGTAATTATGGGAATCGATAAAAAAACAACTGATATAGTACCAGCTGCACAGTATGATCCAACTTTTCAAAGTGTTATTACTCCAAGAACAAAACTCGCTTCTAATGTAACACTGTCAAAATTTTTAGGATCGTATAATGATCCAGTAGTTTTTAATAATTTATCTAGTGAAAGCGATAGATTATTATTAGCAAAACAGTATTACTTACACGCTGAAGCTATGAAAACAATTAATTCAGCTAATGGTAGTAAAGATTTTGAAAATTACAGACTAGTTGTTTCAGAAGGATATTACAGACCTGCACCAGCAGAAGTGCTCGATAAAACTGATGGTATAAATCATTTAAAAACTAAGGGTAGAGCTGTAGTTTATGAATTGATTGGAAATGATGGATTAGTAGATTATGATAAAACTTTTGAACTAGCAGTTTATTGGAAACAAAATATTCAATACGAAAAATTAATTTTAAACTATGATACATTTGATCCAAGTGGTAGTTTACACGTTGATTTAATATTAATTATGCCAAGAGTTATACCTCCTTGGAAAGTAACATTTAATAATGATATTGAAACTAGGTATAATAACGCAGTTCAAACAACAGGTGAATTTATTGAAATAGGTAAAGAAGATGAAACTGTTGGAACTTTGAATACAGTTGAACCTGCCGATGATAGTAAACCGTTTGCTGTCTATGGAACTGGCTCAAGTGGCTTTGGTACAGGATTAACGGGTTATTTTTATCCGCTATATACTGATCAAACAAAGGTTCCTAAACCATATCATATTCATACATTTGAAGAATACGAAGGCGTACAATTTTACATGCCTAACTCTTCAATGAATCATGCAAAAGCAACATATAACGCCAACATTTACAATTTATACGGTTCAGCTGGTACAGGAAGTTCAAGTAGTGGAAGCACTTATGCATGATTTCGTTATAAATAGAAAAAAGAATTTAAGGACTTAATATGCCGACACGTGCTTTTTCTATAGAAGATGGTAACACAAATATAGCATCAATTAATGTTGCACGAACTCGTCAAAATAGTGATATTGACTTGAGTTTTTCAGCTAAATTTATTGGTCTTGATAGTGATGGAACAAATTTAAGAGCTGATGTTTTTAAAAAAACTAATTTGGCAGCTGTTAAACAAGCAATAAGAAATTTACTGTTAACTAACTATACTGAAAGACCATTTATGCATAGGTTCGGCGGTAACTTATCAGCTTTATTGTTTCGTTTAAGTACAGAAGTTGATGACATGGATCTTGAAAATGAAATAGTAAAATCAATTGAAGCATTTGAACCGAGGGCAAGAGTTCTTAATATAAACAGTGTGATTAGTCCAGATAATAATGAGGTAAGAGTAACAGTAACATTCCAAGTAATAGCTACACTTCAACAAGATGTAGTTGAAATTAATTTAACAAGGTTGAGATAAAATGGCAACAACAATTCAATCCACAGATTTAGATTTTGATACAATAAAAACAAGATTAAAAGATTATCTTAAGAAGCAAAATGAATTTAATGATTATGATTTTGAAGCTGCTGGATTAAGTAATTTATTAGACGTATTAGCATATAATACACATTTCAATGGGTTAATTGCAAACTTTGCTATTAATGAAAGTTTTTTAAATACTGCACAACTAAGAAGTTCTATTATATCTCATGCTGAAGCTTTAGGTTATGTTCCAAGATCTTATACATCATCACAAGCAAAATTAAATTTATCTATTTCTATATCTGCATCTAATCGACCAAATTTAGTTGATTTACCAAGAGGAGCAACCTTCACAACATCAATTGATAATGTTTCATATACATTCAGAACACGTGAAAAATATACTGCTACACCTAATTCCGCTGGTGTATATAACTTTGTAACCGATGATGGAATAACCGAAATACCAGTTTATGAAGGGATTGAAAAAGTAAAAACTTTTTTTGTAGGAGATACAGGCGATAATCAAATATATGTAATACCAGATATAACTATAGACACCACTACAATAAGAGTTAGAGTTTTTGATACTGCTGTAGGTTCAACATTTGATACATATACTAATATAAACACTGCAAAGAGAATAACACCTACATCAACTCATTACCAAATTAAAGAAGTTCCAAACGGATATTATGAAATTATTTTTGGTGATGGATTAAGTACTGGAAAAGCTCCGAGTGCTGGTAATATGATTAAAATAGATTATCTATCTACAAAAGGTCCGGCTGGTAATGGAGCAACAGTTTTTAGTACAAGTGTACAAGTAAAAGGTCAAAATTTATCAGTATTGACTAATACTGCATCTGCTGGTGGATCTTTTAGAGAAGGAATAGAATCAATAAGACAAAACGCACCAATTTATTTTACATCACAAAGAAGAATGGTTACAGCTGAAGATTATAGAGGTCAAATATTAACAAATTTTAATTCTTTTGTAGATGACGTAACGACTTGGGGTGGCGCAGATAACGATCCACCGGTTTATGGTAGAGTATATGTTTCATTAAAATTTAAAGATGACGTTGATATTGCAACTCAGCAAAATGTTAAATCAAGAATCATATCTGAGCTAACAGATAATTTTGCAATTGCAACCATTGACACTGTATATGTTGATCCAGTAAATACATTTTTAGAATTATCTACTACTTTTAATTTTGATCCGGACCTTACAAGTAGAACCGCAGGTTCAACACAAAATCTTGTTCAATCAACTATACAAACATTCTTTGCAAATAACTTAGAGAAATTTGGTCAAGTTTTTAGAAGATCAAACTTATTAACAATTATTGATGATTTAGATGAAGCTATATTAAATACAAGAATGGAAGTTAAAGTTCAGCAGAGATTAACACCTTCATTAGGATTGACAAGAAGTTACAATATAAATTTTCCAGTTCCAATATCAGTGCCTGATGATAAAACTTATATTATTTCATCTACTAAATTTACTGTTAATAATATATCGTGTGTTTTACGAAATAGGTTAAGTAGCACAATTATGGAAGTAGTGGATACATCAGGTAATGTTGTAATTGATAATATAGGGTCGTATAATGCTGCAGCCGGTAGAATAGATTTAACCGGTTTAAATGTTACTGCGTTTGAAGGAACTGCAATAAAAATATCAGCTTTACCTACAAATCAAAGTACTATTAGACCTTTAAGAGCATCACTACTAAATCTTGATCAAGAAATTTCAAAAGCCAATGCTATTCTTGACTATCAAAATACACAAGTTAGTTTGAGTGGTGGTACACAAACAAGTTCAAGTGGTTCAACAACTTCAAGTGGTTCTAGTTCAGGTTACTAATGAGTAATATTAATTATAGCAGTTTTAGAAGACCATATAACTTTTTAGATAGAAAAGTACGTGACGCTTTACCTGAACATTTTACTACTGACTATCCTAAGTTTATTACGTTTTTAGAAAAATATTATGATTTTTTAGATTCAGACGGTGCAAGTTCTTTTGATCATAATTTAAGAGCTTTGTTTCAGCTAAGAGATACGCAATCTATACCGGATAATTTTTTACCTAATTTGATATCTGAAATAGCTGCTGGCAATACAGGTGATAATTTTACTGACGCAAATTTTTATGCTCAAAGAATACATGAGCTACATAGAACTAAAGGAACAAGATTTTCAATAGAAGAATTTTTTAGAGCTTTCTTTCAAGTTAATGCTGATGTAGAATTTCCAAAAAAAGATATTTTTACACTCGGTCACGATTCATCTGGTCCATTAAGTAAGATAGGACCTGAATCGAATAAGTTTATTCGTAATAACGCTTTGTATCAGATTTTTTCAATATTAATCAAAAGTCCATTATCTCAAAGCACTTGGCTTGAATTATATAAAAAGTTTGTACATCCAGCTGGATTTTACATAGCAGGTTCAGTGGTTACAGACGTTGAAGCAAGTATATCTCCATTAGCACCTTTATCAATATTTGATAGTAGTGTTGGTCCTACACTTGTAAGTGAAGTAATTGAAGATGTAGTTGCACCATTTACTCAATTAACTGCATTATTTGATTCAGATGGTACAACATTTAGATCAAGACTTGATGAAAAAGTTAGTGAGTATCAAGCACTTACTGCACAAGAACTTGAAAAATTTTATAGTAATGTTGACGAAATTACTACGGCTAAATCATTTACGTTTGATGATAGTGATGTAAGAGATAGTGCAGGCGGTTCAACACCAGACTTTTCACTTGATGTCGAAACAATGGATAATGAACAATTCGATTCATCTTTTAATTCATAATGATTATTTTTATGTATAAATAGAACTATTATTAGGAAGATTATATGACTAGACAAAATATTGGTATAGGAAGTGCGGCTAATGACGGTAATGGAGATACATTACGAACAGCTGGCACTAAGATAAATGCTAACTTTAGAGAAATCTATACTTTTCTAGCTGATAGTAATAACCTATCAACTGAAATATCTTTAGAAAATGATGCAATTGTTTTTGAAGGATCAACTGCCAATGATTTTGAAATAAGATTAAAAGCAAAAGATGCAACAGCGGATAGAGATATTATTTTACCAGACGTTAGTGGAAACTTAGTACTTGATTCAGCCACACAAACTCTTACAAATAAAACATTAACTACACCAGTTATTTCATCAATATCAAACAGTGGTACAATAAACATACCAAGCGGTGCTGGAACGTTTACTACAATAGCTGCCACTCAAACTTTAACTAATAAAACATTAACATCACCGACTTTAAATACACCGAAAATTGGAACTTCTTTAAATGATGTAAACGGAAATGAGCTTATTAAGGTAACAGCAACTACGGGTGCGGTTAACGAATTAACACTTGCAAACGGTGCATCAACAACTGGTCCAACACTTTCTGCTACTGGTACTGGAGCCAACTTAAATATAATTATGACTCCAAAGGGAACAGGTTCAGTTGAGTTGAATAAAGCGGCCTTTAGTTCTTCGACCATAACTGCTAACGGTGCGGCAAGTACTGCAGCTACTTTGATAGTTGGTAATAAAGGTTCACAATTAAATGTATCACTTGCAGATGGAACAACAGTAGGTGAATATAAAATTTTTACAAACAAAGGTGCAGGCGCAATGCATGTAACACCAGCAAGTTTTAGAGGTACAGACACTAAGTTTGTTTTAGCACAGTTTGATGGTTGTACTTGTATATGGGATGGAACAAACTGGTTTTTAGTAGGAAACCAAAGTAGTGTAACGGTATCATAAGGAATAGAATATGTCAGCAATAATTACAGACCCGTTTAAAAAACAATTATTACAAAATGTACTAGATGAAGTTGATAATTTAACTAATCGATATTATATTGGTATTGGTAAAAATGATCAATGGAATGTAGACGAAACAGTACCTACTCCTACAGATACGCCAAAATCAATAAGAGATGCAAGAACAAGTTTACAATCTGTAAAAGCTGTTGCTGCCGCATCTTATGTTGTACCAAGAAGAACTTGGTCACAAGGTGCAATATATGATGCATATGATGATACTTTTGCAACTTATCCAACTAATAGTTATTATGTTTTAACTGAAGATAATCAAGTTTATATATGTTTACAACAAAGTAAAGATGCCAATGGTAATGCAAACGTATCAACTGTAAAACCGACTGGTACTTCATTGACACAATTTACCACAGCTGACGGTTATACGTGGAAATTTTTATATGCCTTATCTTCATCAGATGCAAGTGCTTTCTTATCAGCAAATTTTATGCCCGTCAAAAAAGTTGACAATGTTTTTGATTCTTCAGACAGCTTTTTATTACAACAAAGAAATGTTCAACTTCAAGCGATCAAAGGTGGAGTCATAAGTATTGTAGTAACTGATGGAGGAACAAACTATACACAAGGCACAACAAGTGTTAGAATAACTGGTAATGGCACCGCTTATGGTAGCAACGGTGATAGTGCTGCCGCAACTGCAACAGTAGTAAACGGTTCAATAACAAAAATAGATGTTACTGCAGTTGGTAAAAACTACAATAACGCATCAATTGTGATTACTGATACTGGCGGTGGAAGTGGAGCAAAAGCTCGAGCTATTCTTGGACCACCTAACGGTATAGGTGCTGATCCACGAGACGACTTAAAATCAACATCTATTATGTTTAATTCAAAACCAGCAGGCAATGAAAACTCAACATTTTTAGTTGCAGATAATAGTTCACACGGTGGAACTGGTTCTGATTTTAGACAAGTAATGTTAATAAGAGATCCAGAATCTTCACTCGGTGTAGTTACAGCAACTTCTAAAAAAGCTTTAAGATTTTTAAAAACATCATCAACATCAAGCTTTGCAGTGGACGATTTAATTACGAATAGTAAAACTCCACCAGCTCGAGCTTTTGTTGATCAGGTTGATAGTAATCGAGTTTACTTTCATCAAAATGATAGTTCAGGGTTTACAGAGTTTTTAGTTGGAGATACAATTACAAATGGTTCTGTTACTGCAACGCTAATTGATGCAGGTCCTGGTGCTGGTGATAGTTCATTTTCATTTGAAGGATATGATATAACAACTGGTGATATTTTATATATAGAAAATAGAGCACCTGTAATTAGAAATGATAATCAAACTGAAGATATTAAAGTAGTAATGACACTCTAAGGAAAATAATATGGCTACAACATTAACTGAAAACACCTTTTCAAGTACTTATAAAGACGATTTTCGTGATAGTAACGGATATCACAGAATATTATTTAATTCAGGTGTAGGTCTACAAGCAAGAGAACTTACACAATTACAGACAATATTACAAAATCAAATATCAAGATTAGGTGATAACGTATTTAAAGAAGGTGCTGTGGTTAAACCGGGTGGCGTCAATATTAATCCAAAGTACGAATTTATTAGATTAGATGAAAGTTTAAACGCAAATAAACTTAGTAATCTTTCAGCTAGTGTTTTAGGTAGAACAATTACTGGTGCTTCATCAACAATTGAAGCAGAAGTTCTTGAAGTTGTAACTGCAGACAATACGGTAACGCCAAACGAACCAGCAACATTATATGTGAAATATTTAAAAACAGATGGTGCTCAATCTGCATCTGATACTGTTACAGTAAGAATGTCTGGCGGTGAAACATTAAACATTTCTGGAATTGCAGAAACATTAAAAGTTGGGCCAGCTAGTGTTACAACACCTCCAGTCGGTGTTGGTACACAAGTTACAATCTTAGGTGGCATATACTATGCTCGAAATAATTTTGTTTTTACTGAAAACCAAACAAAAATAATATCTAAATATAATGATATTCCTACAACAGATATTGGTTTTAAATCTGTTGAAGATGTAATAACTGCTAGTGATGATAATTCACTTTACGATAATCAAGGTTCTGTACCTAACTTAACTGCTCCAGGAGCTGATCGTTATAGAATTAGATTAACTATAGCTGAGAGATCTGAATTAACAGCAAGTGAAAATTTTATCCATGTTGCATCTATAAGAAAAGGTAGAATTTACAGTGCAATTGATACGTATTCTGCTTATAACATTCCAAATGACGTAGTTGCAAAAAGAATATTTGAAAATTCAGGCGATTATATTGTAAAACCTTTCAAAATTAATTTTGAACCAGATTCCGAAAATACACACTTATTGCTAAAAGTAAGTGATGGTGTTGTTGTAGTTGACGGTTATAGAGCAGCAAGAACATTTCCAACGACTATTCGTGTTGCTAAACCAACTGCAACATTGTTTGACTCTTCAGAAGCCACTGGAATAGAATTTGGCAATCACGTAATTAATGATCCTACTGGAAACGGTAATGGCGGTGGTACAAGTAAAGGTTTACCGAATATTAATACGTTTGAAAAATTAAATTTAAGAACTGAAGATTCTCATGGTGGAAGTACAATTGGTAGTGCTAGAGTAAAAGCTGTTTCAAGAACAGGTAGTGAATTAAAGTTTCACTTAATGGACATACAACTAAATTCTGGTAATTCTTTCAGAGATGTTAAGTCTATAGGTACTAGCACATCAAATTATTTCGATTTAAAACTAGAAAACTCTAAAGGCATATTGAAACAAGCAAATAAGAATACAAGTTTATTTAAAGTTCCTTTCGGTAGACCTCAAACAATTTCAAATATTGTTTACACTGCTCAAAGGAGACAATCTGGATTAAGTGCAAACAGCTCAGGTGTTGTACAACTTGATCCGCTGACTAGCCCAGGTGAGGCTTTTACAGATCAAAATGACTGGATATTTGCACCTGCTGACAGTGCTATATCACGCTTAACTCCTACAATAAGTTTTACTAATACAAATCAAGTTGCTGGAACTGCAGATTTTGGAGTTAGTTCTGGATTTAACGGTGCATCAAATATTGAATTATTATCTTATGTTCAAAAAGGTCAAGCCAGCATAAGGCAAAAAGTTTTAAACACAACAACTGTTTCAAATGCTGTTGAATCCGATGGTTCTTTAAATAATTTTGCTTTCATAAATCTTGAAAAACCAGACATATTTGATATACAAAGTGCGGTATTAGCTTCAGACAGTAATGTAAGCGTTCTAAATAGATTTTCACTTGATAACGGTCAAAGAGATGATCATTATGGTTTAGGTCGCTTGGTTCTTAATGGTGGACAATCTGCACCAAGCGGAAACGTTTCAATAACTTTTAGACATTTTACATCTCCAGGGAGCGGTGATTTCTTTGCAGCAAATTCTTATACTGGTCAAATAGAATATTCACAAATACCTAATTTTAGAAGAGCAAATGGAAATCTTATAAACTTAAGAGATTACTTAGATTTTAGACCTGTTGTAGGCACTAAAGGTTCATTTGATTCTGGAGGTCCGATTTTAATAGAACAGCCAAAACCGGGATCAGTCGTTAACTCTGATATAACGTATAACTTAGCACAATCAGCTAAGTTGGTTATAGGCAGAAGCGGACTCATTACATTAGTACCAGGACCAGCTGCATTTAATCCTACACCACCAAATAAAATAGATCAAACACTACCACTTTATGATATAGTTTTTGGTGCAGCTACACTTAATGAATCAGATTTATCCATATCAAAGATTGATCATAAAAGATTTACTATGAAAGATATAGGAAGACTTGAAAAAAGAGTTGATAAAGTTGAAGAGATGGCGGCATTGTCTTTGCTAGAAATAGATACAAAGTTTTTTCAAGTACTAGATTCAGCAGGAAATGACAGAACAAAATCTGGTTTTATTGTAGATAATTTTGTAAATGCTGTTGGAGCTGACTTTGCTGCAAAGCTTGGAGAACAAAGATATGCGCTTGATCCTCAAGAACATGTAATTAGGCCGGCATGTATTGAAGAAAATATTAGATTGATATATGATTCAGCAGCTTCAGCCACAGCAAACGGAGGCACATCAAAAACCGTTAAAAGAGGGGATAACGTTTACATCGCATATGATGATCAAGAATATATTAGTCAAACTACAGCAAGTGATGCAATAAAAATTAATCCATTTTCAGTAACTATATATGACGGCACTTTAACACTATCACCTCAATCTGACGAATGGAGAGATGTGGATAGAAGACCAAAGAAAATAGTTAATACTGGCGTAACAAAACTTTCAGCAGTTAATGCATTCAACTGGAACAATTGGTCATGGAACTGGGGAGGTGTACCAATAGATGAACTTACTGTTGGAAGTCAAACAAACAGTAATCATGATATTGTAAATAGAATTGTAAGTGAGGAAACTATATTAGAACTTGTCGAAGACAGAGTTCTCGAAACTAAAGATATACCTTTTATGCGCTCTAAAAAAGTGTTTTTTAAAGCTGAAGGTTTAAGACCTAACAGTTTATATTTTCCATTTTTAGATGGAGTTAATATCAGTGCATTTACTAAAGGACAAACTGGTCCTTCAGGTTTTCAAAGATATTCAGATGATGCTACTGATTTCGGAGACACTTTAAAAGGATTAACTGAACATCCTGACGGACAAAATGCATTAGTTTCTGATGGTGATGGCGTGGTATCTGGTTCTTTTATAGTACCAAATAATGATGCTTTAAAAATTCAATCTGGAACAAAACAATTTAAAATTATGGATATAAGTGTAGATGATGAAAAAAATGCTGCTGCAGTAGCTAAAGCACCATATGCCAGTTTAGGTTTCATTGAAGTAAGAGAAGGTGAATATAACGCAACAAGGCAACTAAATGTTCAAGGCGTGGATATTTATGGATTGACTGGAGGCGGAGGAAGAAATATCTATGATAATGATGGAGGACCTGACATAACCGGAGGTACAATCATTGCTGATAGAAATTTAACTCTTGAATCAATTCTTTCTGGTAGAAGAAACAGCTGGAGCACAAAAAACAATTATAGAAAAGATTTAGGTTATAATACGAATGATGATGGTGTTCCAGATAATCCAGAAAGCACATCTGGTGGAACAGGTGAACAAACTGGTGATCATGGTGAACAATGCGTTGTTGCAACACACGGTTTAAGTACTGGAGCATTTACACTTCTAGAAAGACATAAAGCAATTGTTTGGTGTACTAATAAATATCACGGAAGCTGGTATGGTGAAGCTTTTAGAAGAGGTTATAGAAACTGGGGTACTAAATTACTTAATGTAGGAAAACACAAAAAAGCATATAAAGAGTTTAAAGATTTTATTGCTTATGGAAGAGGACTTAAAAAAGATTTAAAAGCGGCTTATAATTATTATTATAAAACTATAACGTTTTTCTTAACAGGATTATTTTTGAAATAGGGGATATATATGGCAGTAACTTCAACAGGTTATAAAATAGGTAAGCAACCGCTTGCGCAATCTTTTTTTATAGATGAGCCTAGAGGTATTTATTGCACTAAAATAGATTTATATTTTAGAGCTGTTGATTCATCACCGATACAAGTTCAATTACGTCCAATGATTAATGGTACTCCTTCACCATCATTAATTTTGCCTGGTGCTATTTCATCAAAAACTGGATTAACTTCATCGGATACGTCTGACGATGCATCTGTCTCAACTGAATTTATATTTGAAGAACCTGTATATTTAAAAGGTTTAACAGACTTTGCCGTAGTAATAGTTGCAGATTCAAAAGATTTTGAAGTTTATATTGCAGAAATAAATAAATTTGTAGTAGGATCCACTGAAAAAAGAGTAAATAAACAACCTATAACTGGAAGTTTATTTTATTCACAAAATGGTGTAACATTCACACCTTCACAAAATAGAGACTTAACTTTTAAATTACACAGAGCATCTTTCAAGCATAAGAATGCAGAGGCAAGATTTTTTAATGCATCAGTGCCTAGAAAATTATTAAAACCAAATCCAATAACAACAACAGCAGGGTCGCAAACTGTTACTGTAAATCATTTAAATCATGGTTTACAAGTAGGAGACAATTTTACACTATCAGGAATCGATTCAAGTGGTGTAGGTGGTTTAAATTTACTAAATAAAGGACATAACGTAGTTGCAAGAGATGCTTTTGGTTATACATTTACTGCAGACAGCGCCGCAGATTCAGACGCTATTGGTGGAGGAACATTAGTACAATCTGATAAAAATATAATTTATAGTCTTGTTTATCCACACATGGCTATGTTAACACCATCAAGCACGTCAATAAACGCAGCAATAAAAACAACAACTGCTAAATCTTTAGCAGGTGCAGAAACTGAATTTCAAAAATTACCTGATTTTAGAAATGTAAAACTTAATGCTAATAATACTTCAAATCAATTGTTTTTAGTTGCAAACGATAGTGAAGAAAACGCTCAATTAGGTGCAGGTAATAAGTCATTTGAAATGGCAGTAACAATGAATGGTTGGGATTCATACGCATCACCTATGATTGATTTACAAAGGTCTTCAGTTACATTAGTTAATAATATAATTGACAAACAAGATTCTGCCGCAACGATAGGATTTAACGTTCCTTTAAATTATGTAGATGAAACTTCATCAACTGCAGGAAGTGCGGCTTCAAAATACTCAACACGTATTTATAATTTAGCCGATGCTGCCGTTGGATTAAAAGTAATATTAGCGGCTAATAGACCTAGCACGTCTGATTTTCAAGTTTTTTTTAGAACAGCAGAAGCTGATGAAAATATAAGAGAAAAAAAATATACTTTAGCAACACAAGAAACTGTCATAGGGTCAGATGAAGATCCAGGCGTTTTTAGAGAATATAACTATCTCATAGGTGGACAAGGTGGAAATATGGAACCTTTTAATAAATTTCAACTTAAAATAGTTTTTAGAAGTACTAATCAAGCAAAAGTTCCAAGAATAACTGATTTAAGAATTATTGCACTGGCGGCGTAATGTCATATATCAAAGTTGAAGGTCATAATGGAATAGTTAAAGATACTGAAACAGGTATGATACTTAATATAAATAAACAAGAAATATCAGCTGCACGAAAAAGAAAGCTGGAAAGAAGAGAAAAAGAAAAAGAGTTTGAAAATTTAAAAAATGAAGTAAGTGATATTAAGATTATGTTAACTAAAATTATAGAGAAATTAGATGGCTAAAACTACAGTTAACTTATCAGATGCGGTAACAACGTGGGTAACGAAAACAAATCAATTATCAAATACAATTGGTGACTTAGCAAACTTAAACACAACAGAAGATTCTGACATTGTTGGTGCTTTAAATGAATTAAAATTAAAAACTGATTTACTTGATTCTGCAGATATTACATCAACAGCAAGAAGTTCTTTTCAAGTTCTTGATGCTGGAGGTGATGGAGGTTTAGTTTATGATTCAGCTACTGGTAACATAACTTATACAGGACCAAGTGCTGATAGCGTACGTTCACATTTTGCGGGTGGTTATGGAGTTGATATTGCCTCTGGTAATATTTCAGTTGACTCATCTGAAGTAAGAAGTTTATTTCAAGTACAAGATTCAGGTGGAAGTGGTTCACTTACATATGATGCCACCAGTGGTACGTTTGTATATAAAGGGCCCGGCAAAGGCGATTTACCGAGTATAATATCAGGTGCAGGTGCACAATCATTTGCTCCTTCGGCTAGTAATGATCAATATTTAAGAGTTAACTGCACAGGAAATATGACATTAAGTGTTGATGTAGGAAGTTTAGAAATAGGACAAACCGTAGTAGTTGATAAAATTGATAGTTCTGGAAATACATTACAAATTAATTGGAAAACAGGTTCGCAAGGTGTTTCACTAGGAACATCTGTTGAATTAGCAGTAGGATTTTTTAACGGAAGCCACTTTTCTTTTATTGAAACTGTTAAAGGATAGGTAACTTATGGGAGTACCATTTGTTGCACAACTTGGATTTGCAGAAGTTGACTCATCCGGTCCTATTGTACCTTTAACTGGAACAGCAGATGCCTCAGTTCAGTTTTATAAATTAACACAAAGTGTTAATGGTGTAATAACTATACCAAACAATAATAAGCATAAAAAAATTATATTAGATGTTAATGGTAAAACCATTAGTGGTGGTGGCGTAAGTCCTATCATTCATAACAATGATTCTACTGAGTTGTCTTTAAAAGGTAATGGATTTATAACTTCATCTGGTAGTTTGTCATTTTCAGGAAATGGTACTGGTGACGCTACAGTAGATTCAGCTACACAAGGTCTTGGTTCAACCGGTTCAGTTGTTATAGATGTACAAGATAATGATATACCATTTCCAGCTAGAGACGATTTTGAAGATTTAATAGAAGTAAGAAACGGTACTTATTTTGGACCGATAAATGCTTATGCTTATTATCCTGAATATTACTATACCGCTAATCCTCCTGGCACAATTCCGCCTGGAGCATCTTCTTCTGCACCTGTAACTATTCAATATAATAACTCTACTTGGCAAGCATATCAAAATACATTAATGCAAGATATAAGTGGAAGTAGCAATGTAATGCAAAGTTCGAGTGGACAACCCGGCGCTCAGTTTGGTGCATTATTTTCAATAGGTGCTGGTAGATTTGAGTTAAGAGTTCCTCATAACGGAGCTGTTGCTATATTAAAACACGATGGTACTAATTCTACATTTGAAAGTGGTACAGGGACTATCACTGGTTCTCAGACAAGATATTCCACTAGAAATAATAGTGGTGCTGAACCATACTTCGGTGTTCAAGAGAGATGCTATACTTGGGTAATTACAGTTGGCGGTGTAGCTTTAGACATTACAGCGAGATGGAAGGCTGATACGTATAGGCCGGGCAATACTCCTTACTATGCAGGTGGATTATACTTTGGTACTAACATAGATGCTACTTCTCCATTACCAAGTGGCACTACAATGAGATTGCCTGCCACAGGTATTTTTACAGAAGGCAAAAGGGCAGTAGTACAAAATAACAATGATAATCCTATAAATTTTTCTTTAGCAGGTGGTACTGATTCTTCTGTACCAGCAAATGATTCAGCAACAGTAGTTAATTCAGCATCAACTGCTGAATCATGGAGTTTTTCCGGTGAAAAGCCAACAGCAACTGTAATAAATCAATCGAGTGCAGGTATCAATGTTATTGATAGCGCATTTACTGTTGATATTTCACAGCAAGTTGATTTTTTTCCATACGATGTTTCAAATGTTGGTGGGTCAACTGGTGGTCAAAGATCAAGATATCGACTTCAATTACGTAGTGGAAGTTTACCAATACGTTTACCGAATGGAAATACAGTAACTGCAGGAACAGTTTTAAGTACAACTCAAATGAAGAGTTTATTAGGTTCACCTTCTAGTCCAAATAATTGGGGTAATTCAAATAATCCTTTTTCTTGGGAGTTTCAAAGCTATCCACAAACAACTTTCACAACTTTTACTGGTTCTACTTTTACTATGAACACAGACAATAAAACTTGTATTAGTATGGGAGCCTACGGTGCTGGTAATAGTGGAGGAACAAACCCGTCAGACTTTTATTATAGAGGTCATTGTTATCATGAAGATGGTTTTATACAAGGATATCTACTCACTATCAATACCACTGGTGGTGATGTTGAGCAGGCCATACCACCAACTGAAGTTAGTAGATCATATGTTTATGGTCCTCACGGGGATTTTTCTGTTGCATTGTTACCTAGAAATTACTTTCCTTCTGTCAAAGTAGGTAGTGTTGACGTAATTAACGGTAGAACGAGATTTACTAATAAGGGTACAACTATTATAAATGATTTCACACCTACAATACTTGGTACAAGTAGAGGCAATCAAGGTGTATTAGGTGTAAACGCACAAATTACGCTTGATAGTCAAGACGCATCATCAACATTTACTGGTACAGTACCTCAAGAAAATACAGCTGGTGATCCATTAGCTCCAGCTGCTCCTATTACTGGAACCGGGGTAAGTAATAATGATTCTGGAAGACCAGTTGATGGTGTTGACTTATCTGCTTTTACTGGCACTATTAATTCAATAAGATCAGGTGAATCACCAAGTACCATATATATAGTAACTGTTGCACCAAAAAGTTCATATGATTCTGGAAGTTCTAATGCATTTTACATTGACGGTGTAGAACGTCCAACGCTTACACTTACTGAAGGTAATACGTATTTCTTTATACAATCTGATGCTTCAAATGGTGCTGGAGGAAGTCATCCGCTTAGATTCAGTACAACAGCAAATGGAACACATGGAAGTGGAAGTGAATATACTACTGGAGTGACTGTAGTTGGAACGCCAGGTACTTTTGGTGCATATACAAAAATAACTGTTGCAGCAAGTGCACCTACATTATATTACTATTGTTCAAATCATAGTAATATGGGTGGCCAACTTAATACTGCATAGGATGTCACATGGGTGTAGCATATAATCCGAAAATAATTACAGATGGATTAGTATTAGCATTAGACGCTGCTAATCCTAAGTCGTATCCAGGAAGTGGCACTACTTGGATAGACATGTCCGGAAATGGTCATAATGCAACATTACATAGTGTTACACATTCTTCGGCTAACGGTGGTATATTTGTTATTAGTGGTTCTAGCAGTACCTTTATAGACAATAATACTATTGATTTAACTTCATCTGACTTTACAGTTTTTTGTGCAACAAGACATACAAATACAGGCCATAACGGAAGACTTATTGGCGGTCGCAATAATAACTTTCTAGTAGGACATTGGTATCAACACTCAGAAGCGTTTTTCGCAGAAGGATGGGTAGGTGGTTATGCTAACAACATTTTAGCCGGCGCCCAAAGTAGCACAGACTGGAGAGTATATCATGGTTGTGGAAACATATCTGGAAATTCTTATGATTTTTATGTTAATGATAGAACAAGAACGGCTGGAGCTACTCAAGGATCAGAAGGACCAGATGGATTAATAATAGGAAAAACTTTATTATATAGTAACGCCGATTATGAAAGTGCTGAGGGTGAAGTATCATTTGTTTATTATTATAATAGAGTATTAACTAAAGC
>CENQ01000385.1_pt1 | contig 23470 bp, 20 predicted proteins | sample 356171 | NCBI WGS metagenome assembly CENQ01 (sample SAMEA2619802, study PRJEB7988) | marine metagenome | biome: marine biome (ENVO:00000447); feature: surface water layer (ENVO:00002042); material: "saline water (ENVO:00002010), including plankton (ENVO:xxxxxxxx)" | depth 5 m
ATCTAGCAGCTAACTACAAATGGTTAGATACTTATTGTCGTATAGTTTTATGCTTTGATAATGATGAAGCAGGAAGGAAAGCAGCAGAGAAATGCTTAGAGGTTTTACCCAAGGGGAAAGTAGCAATAGCAAAGCTTGATCGTAATGATGTGAACGATCATCTGGTATTGAGTGAAGGAGAGATAGTAAGACAAAAGTTATGGAAGGCTAGACCAGTTAGACCAGACAGTTTAATTAATGGAGCAGACGCATGGGATTTGTTTATTAAAGAAACAAGTAAACCAATATCAGACTTTCCATTTCCAAAACTAAATGACTTTACAAGAGGTTTGTTTCCTAGCCAACTGTTCACAGTTGCCAGTGGTAGCGGAGCAGGTAAGTCCACGATATGCAGAGAACTTGCATACCATTTCTTAACCAAGAATCTAAAGCTTGGTTACATAGGATTAGAAGAATCAGTACAAAGAACTTTACAGGGATTGGTTGGTATTGATATGAATATACCTCTACACCTCGAAGATGATATTGACCCTGATGAAGTAAAGAGTTCATTCGATAGGCTGACATCTTCTCGTAACTTATATTTATATAATCACTTTGGTAGTCTTGACCCTGATGTATTGCTTGAGCAGATCAGATACTTAGCAACTGTTGATGGGGTTCAGATAGTAATACTAGATCATATAACTATAGTTACTTCAGGTCTTGAATTAGAAAATGAAAGACGTGCTATTGATGTAACAATGACTAAGCTTAGAAGTCTATGCGAATCAACTGGCATAGCTTTGATACTTGTTAGTCATCTACGCAGACCGCAAGGACAATCACATGAATCGGGCAGGGAGATAGATACTTCAGATTTGAAGGGAAGTTCTGGACTACTTCAACTTTCTGATGTTGTACTAGGTGCATCAAGAAATCAGGTAGGCGAAGCTAGTGAAAGACAAAGACTACAGTTAAAGATACTTAAGTCAAGACATACAGGTATGACAGGAGAAGTAGATAAGTTATTGTATGACCAAAAGACAGGCAGGTTAATAGTTTATGAAAACACATTCGGAGATTTATGACTTTACTTATTGATGCAGATTGGCTAGTCTTCTCTTCCTGTTGTGCAGGAGAAGTAGAAATACAATGGGATACTTGGAATCATACCTTGCACTCTAATGCAAAGGATTGCTTGTCTATCATTGAAGCAAGACTAGAAGTATATAAGACTATAGCTAAAGCACAGCAGCCTAAAGTTAAGCATGATGTGGTCATGTGTTTTTCTGAGTATCCAACATTTAGGCATGACATATTTCCTGAATACAAAATCCACAGGATAGGAAAAAGAAAACCACTTGCTATGAAACATACTATTGATTTACTAAAGCAAGACTTTGAATGTGTATCGTATCCCAACTTAGAAGGAGATGACGTTCTAGGATTACTAGCTACTAATGGTCAGTATGAGAATCCAGTTGTAGTTTCAGTTGATAAAGACATGAGAACTATTCCCTGTATGTTGATAGCTGCTGAAGAAGTAGAACATATCACAGAAAAAAAAGCTATGAGACAATGGTTTGAAATGGCTATAGCAGGAGATAGCACAGATGGAATAATAGGAGTTAAGGGTTTAGGTATGGTAAGTGCAAGCAAGTTACTTGCCGATACTCCTGATACACAAGACGCACTATGGTCTAAGGTTGCTGAGACATATACAAAGAAAGGCTACTCAATAGCTGACGCTATACTTAACGCAAGACTTACAAGAATACTTAGAGAAGGAGATTATAACTACAGTACTGGCGAAGTAAAACTTTGGAATCCATAAAAAAAACTCTAGGAAAACGACAGGAGACATCAAAACCTAGAGCTTTTTTTGTTTGCTTTACCAATGGGAAACCACCCCCATTGATTAAATTCTAGCATGAAATCTATACAAAAGTATTTATATTTTCAGATTAAGAGTTACTATGTTAATAGTTTCAATCTTATTCTTGGCTGTTAAGTTACCACCAATAACTGATGACTTAATTCAAGGACTAGATGAGGTCTTTCCTAACCGCCACCCTGATCTGTCATATTCTGACAAGGAAGTTTGGTATCGGGCAGGGCAAAGGTTTGTTGTCGATTGGTTAATTGAACAACAAAAGAGACAACGTGAAACTATGTTAACTGAAAAAGTATTAGATTAGTACTATGTGTTTCGGCTCTAAACCTAAAGCACCTGCAAAACCCAAGAAAGCTGAGTTTACAGATGCACCTCCTGTAGTTACAGGCGAACAGGAAGATGTTGAAAATCCATTTGATACTAAAAAAATAACAGATCAGTTAAAGCTTAGAAGGAAGAAGAAAGAGAAGGGTATTAAGATTAAAAAAGGCGACCCTGATTTATCAAACGTCAGGATAGCAGGTCTTAATCCTACTCCCGATACTAGAAAAAAATCTGGTATGGGTAGTCCAACTTCTCCTTATAACACGAAATCTATTTATTAAAAACTATGTGCGTTTTCTCAGCCCCACCACCTCCCCCACCATTACCAGACCCAGAGCCTACAGCACCTAAAGGAGAAAAGACAGCAGAGCAGGTTGTTACTGGACAACAAAGAACTACTGTTAGGAAGAAAGGCCAAAAGATGGGTAGAACTGCTGCAAGAGAAGCAGGTAGAAAAGGCACAGCATCTTTAAGAATCCCTCTACTAGGCAAAAAGGAGACTACCAGAAGCGGTAATCTAAATACACCTATTTAAAATCACATGGAATATTCTACTCCTGAAGGCAGGGCAGCAGCATTGTATGAACAATATGCTACCGAGAGGTCTTCTTATTTAAGAGAAGCACAGGAGTCTAGTAAATACACTTTGCCATATCTGATACCTGAAACTTCCGCAGGTTCAGGAGGTAAAAGGACTAGAATCAAAACACCATATCAAGGGATTGGAGCAGCAGGTACAAATGCTTTAGCTTCAAAAATTTTGATCGGGCTGTTTCCTACGAATATTCCATTTTTTAAATTAGTCTTAGATGCAATCAAAATTGCACAGGAAGAAGGCGGTACTGAAGCGGTTACAGAAATAGATAAGGCATTAAGGAAAGTTGAAAATGCCTTGATGAGAGATATAGAAGTATCTAGTGATAGGGTTGCTATGTTTGAAGCACTAAAACATTTGATAGTTGGAGGGAATGTTTTACTGTATCTAACAGAACAAGGACTGCAAGTATATCCTCTAGAAAAATACGTTTGTAAACGTGATGCTAATGGTAATACTTTAGAAATTATTATCAAAGAAACTATAAGTGCTAAAGCTTTACCCTCTGATTTCTTAGCAAATATAAAACAGAAAGCAGAGTACTCAGAAAAAACACTTGAAGAAGAGTTAGATATTTATACACACGTTAAAAGAGAAAATGATTATTTTAATTGGCATCAAGAATGTAAAAACGAAATAATCCCTAACACAATAGGTAGAGCTAAGAAAGATGTAACTCCTTTTTTAAATCTTAGGTGGACAAGAATTAGCGGAGAAAGTTACGGAAGGGGATACGTTGAAGAGTACCGAGGAGATTTAATTTCTCTTGAAGGATTGATGAAAGCAATCATAGAAAATGCTGCTGCGTCTGCCCGAACAGTTTTTCTTGTAAATCCTAATGGTACAACAAGAGCTTCCACACTTAGCAAAGCTCCAAACGGAGCAATCCGAGAAGGTAATGCACAAGATGTAACAGTAATGCAGGTAGGTAAAGGACAAGACTTGCAAGTATCTTTTACAGCAGTACAGAGAATAGAACAAAGATTGCAATATGCTTTCCTTATGGCTAAAGCAGTACAACGTGACGCTGAAAGGGTAACAAGTACAGAGTTAAAGATACTGACACAGGAGCTAGAGTCAACACTTGGCGGAATCTACTCTATTTTAAGCTCAGAACTACAGCTACCTTACCTAAGAAGACGTATGCACCTACTTGTTAAGTCAGGTAAAGTCCCCAAGTTACCTGACGACATAGTTGGTATCTCAATCGTTACAGGTTTACAAGGATTAGGTAGAGGGCAAGATAAAGAGAAGCTACTTGAGTTTATTACAGTTATGGCACAGGCTCTAGGGGCTGATGTAATGAGACAATACGTCAATCTTGACGAAGCTATTAAGCGTCTAGCTACCAGTATTGGCATTGAAACTCAGAATTTGGTAAAATCAGGAGAAGAAATCGCTGCTGAACAACAGCAAATGCAACAACAAGAACTTATTAGAAGTCTTGGAAGTGCTGCTGTAGGTTCTCCGTTACTTGACCCCAAGAAACAAGCTGAAGCAGGATTAATTAATCAAGAGGTAACTGCAAATGCCAACCAAGAAGGCCAAATCTAGTAAACCTAGAGATGAAAATGGGAGATACGTTGCTCCTAAAAAAGCTGTAGTCAGCAGAATTGGAGTAAACGAAGAGAAACCTGTACCTGAGAAGTCAGGAGACAGAGTTACTAGACATGGTTCAACTATCCACTATAGTTAAAACAAAAAAACTACTATGACATCATCACAAGTACAAGCAAACGAGACACCTCCTATGTCAGCAGATGACATTGAAGCTCTTAGAGATGAATCAGGTCTTATTGCAGGTAAATTTAAAACTGCTGCTGATATGGTAAATAGCTATAAAGAGCTAGAAGGTAAGCTAGGAGCAGTAGAAGAAACTCAAACTGAACAGCCAGAAGCATCTGATACTGAGTGGAATCCTTCTGAGATTTATGGAGATGGTCTTGCTTCTGTATTAGAAGAAGTTGGAATTGATACTCAAGAGATAACAAAAGTTTTTGAGGATACAGGAAACATAAGAGAAGATGATTACTCAAAGCTTGCTGAAGCAGGTTTTTCTAAACAAATCATTGACACTTATTTAGATGGCCTAAGAGGTGGAGTAGGAGTTGCAGATGAGATACAACAATCTCAGCTAGAAGATATACAAAGTGTTGTAGGTGGAGAACAAGGATATAACGAACTTAGAGAGTGGACACAGAACAATGTTCCTGATGAAACACTAGCAGCATTTGACAAGATATTAGATACTCAAGACCCTACTATGATTAAGATTGCAGTTCAAGGTTTTGCTGCACAGATGAGGGCTGCTGAAGGATACGAACCAACACTACTAAATGGTAGAAGTCCACAAGCAATAAGTCCATTTAAAACACAAGCAGAAATTAAAGCTGCTATGGGCGACCCCAGATACGGAAAAGATGAAGCATATACTTTAAGTGTTTATAAGCGTATGGAAAATACCGAAGTAGTCTAATGGCTAACAAACCAACTAAGCCAGAACTCTATGCAAGAATCAAAGCTAAAGTTAAAGCAAGAGTCAAGAAGTGGCCTTCTGCTTATGCAAGTGGTCAAGTTGTTAGAGAATATAAAGCAGCAGGTGGAGGATACACCAAAGCCTAATGAGTCTTGATAGATGGTTTAAAGAGAAATGGGTTGATGTCAAAACAGGCAAGAAGTGTGGTCGGAAAAAAGGAGATGGCCGACCTTATCCTGCTTGCAGACCTTCAAAAAGAGTAAGCAGTAAGACTCCAAAGACTACAAAAGAAATGTCTAATAGAGAAAAACTTAAATTTAAAAGGTCAAAAACTAGCGGTAAAAGAATAAATTATAACCATAAAAGACGACAAAGAACTGCATAGCTGTTATATTTTATATAAGCTACTCCTTCGTAGTTCATGTCTCCACGCAGAAAATCTTTATCTCTTAGAAAATCTGACAAGAATCCAACAGGAGGATTATCAGAAAGTGGGAGAAGAAGAATCAACGCTGCTACAGGTTCAAAGTTGCAACGACCTGTCACTAAAAAAAGTGGACTTTCAAAACGTGAAAAAGGTAGAAGAAAATCTTTTTGTGCGAGAATGAAAGGTGTCAAAGGAGCTATGAAAGACAGTAAGGGTAGGCCAACTAGAAAAGCTCTTGCACTACGCAAGTGGCGGTGCTAGTTTCTGAACTTTCATCTACATATCAAAGTGCCTGATACGTCAGATAACGCTATTGAGAAAAGATAGTAAAGAACAGAACACGAATCAAAAACATTTATTAATCACAGACAGATGGCTAACGCAACTGTATCTCGTCTGGGCTTAGTGAACGCAACTGGTACGTCTTTTGACGCTTTATTTCTCAAGGTATTTTCTGGCGAGGTGCTAACAGCATTTGGTCAAAACAATATTTTTGACGAGAGATTACACACAGTTCGTACTATAGCTTCAGGCAAATCGGCAAGCTTCCCAGTTTTAGGTACGGCTAGTGCTGCCTATCATGTAATCGGGGAACCTCTAGTGGGGGCGAACCAGATTAAGGCAAATGAGAAGATTATTAACATAGATGATATGTTGATCTCTCAAGCAGTAGTCGCCAAATTAGATGAATTGAAGAATCACTATGACGTGAGGTCAATTTATTCTGCCGAGCTTGGAAAAGCTCTAGCAAAAGCTTACGATCAAAACGTAGCAAAAACTATTTGCAACGCTTCAAGAGCTTCTACTACATTGACAGGTGGTAATGGTGGACTTGTTCTAACACTACCTACTGGTAACACAAACTCTGCTGCTGTTACAGGAGATGAGCTTGTCGCAGCTATATATGATATAGCTCAAGAGTTTGACGCTCGTGACATTCCTCCTACAGATAGATTCTGTGTGTTGCCACCTGCTGAATACTATAAAATTCCTGAGTCAGCGACTAGGATTATAGATACTGACTTTAACCCACAGGGTAATGGTTCAGTAGCAGCAGGTCGTGTATCAATGGTTGCAGGTATTCCTGTGATGATGAGTAACAACGTACCACAAACTAACGTGGCTTCTTCTCCAAGTGGCACAAACAACAGCTATGCAGGAGATGACAGCAAGACACTAGGTATGGTGTTCCATAAATCCGCAGTTGGAACTGTAAAACTACAGGACATGACAACTGAAATCTCAGGTGCAGATTATGGGATTATGTATCAATCAACACTACTTTTAGCGAAGTATGCACTTGGACATGGAATCCTAAGACCAGAGTGTGCAGCAACAATCAAATTGTCTGCTTCATAATCTACCTAAATTCCTAAAATGGGGTATTCTATTATTAGATACCCCTTTTTTTTATGCCCCAAGGTAAGGGAACGTATGGTTCTAAGGTTGGAAGACCTAAATCAAAAAAGAAAAAAGACGACAAAAAAAAGTCTGCTCTTAAAAACAAACTCATGGCATTAAAGATGTCAAAAAAAAAGTAAAGAAAAATGGCTGTAGCTGCAAGCACCGAACTTGAGTGTGTAAACATTATGCTCGCTGCAATAGGCGAAGCACCAATAAATAAATTGACAGGCTTGCTTCCTGTAGATGCAAGAACTGCACAATCAACTTTGCTTGAAGTTAACAAGTCAGTTCAATCTGAAGGTTGGTCATTCAACATGGAGTTTAATGTTGTATTAACTAAAGACTCTGTTACTAACGAAATCACTATTGGTAATAATGTTTTAAAAGTAGATACTAATGTATATGACCACCCGACTACTGACGTTATACAAAGAGGATTAAAATTATACGATAGAAAAAATAATACTTTTGAATTTGATGGAGATATAACTTGTCATGTTACTTACTTTAGAGATTTTGTAGAGTTACCTGAACCTGCTAGATATTACATGACAGTAAAAGCAGCAAGACTTTTTGTTGATAGACTAATAGGAGATGACGGACTAAGAACATATACAGCACAAGATGAAGCTAGAGCTAGAGCAATACTTATGGAAACAGACTTGTCTAATGCAGATCATAATGTTTTAACAGGCGACCCTAATTTAAATAATCCAATATCTACATTTACTCCTGCTGATGTTCTAAATAGGTAATTATGGGAATTGTATCAAGAGCTATTCCAACTTTATTGAGAGGAATTTCTCAAGCTTCTGACTCATCTAAACAGGCTGACCACGCAGATATACAAGACAATGCAGATAGTAACCCTGTTGTTGGTCTTATAAAAAGATCAGGCATACAGCACGTTACTAATTTAAGTACTACGACTTTAGGTAATGTTCATATACAAACTATCAACAGAGATGTTAATGAACAGTATGTAGCTATCTTTAGTAATGGAAATGTAAAAGTCTATGATTTACAGGGAAATGAAAAAACTGTTGTAACTCCTGATGGTACAAATTATCTAAACACAACAAACCCAAGAAGTGAAATTAAAACTGTAACGATTGCTGACTTCACTTTTGTTGTTAATACAAGTGTAGCTACTGCTATGGATACTACTTTGTCAGGTGGTACAGGAACAAAAGCAATTATATTTGTAGAGCAAGTCTCAAATAATACTATCTATACTGTCACAGTAGATGGGGTAACTGTCACAGACAATACTGCTAGTGACTCGACTCTTAGCACTTCAGGAGTTGCTAATGACTTGGCTAACGGATTAGCAAGTGGCCTTACTGGATTTGATGTAACAAGAAACGGAAGTGTTATATATGTTAGAAAAACAGATGGAAGTAATTTTTCTATAGATGGAAGTGACACTCAAGGTAATACACAGCTATCTATTGTGAAAGACTCAGTACAGAGATTCACAGACTTACCTACTGTTTCTCCTAATGGTTATGTTGTTGAAGTAAAAGGAGATGACCAGACTAACTTTGATAATTACTATGTAAAATTTGTCACTAACAATGGTGGAACTTTTGAAGAAGGACAATGGGAGGAGACAGTACAGGCAGGAATACCTTTTAAGTTTGATTACTCCACTATGCCCCACGTTTTAATTAGACAGGCAGATGGTAATTTTAGATTTGCAAGGGTTGATGGGGATACATATACTTTAAATGGAACGGATTACATTTTGCCAGAGTGGGGTCAACGTACTTCAGGAGATGAAATATCTGCCCCTGACCCTTCGTTTATTGGTCGTAAAATAAACAACGTATTTTTCTTTAGAAACAGATTAGGCTTTCTGGCAGATGACAACGTAATTCTGTCTAACGTGTCAGACTTTTTCAACTTCTTTCCTGATACTGTTTTAACTATTGTTGACTCACACCCCATAGACGTTGCAGCTTCACATACAAAAGTTGCTATCTTAAAACACGCTGTAACTATGGGGGAGCAGTTGATTCTATTCTCAGAACAAACGCAGTTTATACTATCTAGTTCAGCAGACAACTTAACACCATTAACAGCTAACGTACTTGTAGCAACTGAGTTCGAGTCTTCAGATGATGCACCACCTGTAGGTTCTGGTTCTTCTATTTACTTCCTAACTAAAAAAGGAGCTTTTGCAGGTATCAGAGAATATATCACTCAAACAGATGTAACTCTAAAAGATGCTAGTAACATCACTATTCATGTACCAAGACTTATACCAAGCGGAATATTTAAACTTGCTGTATCAAATAACCAAGATATTTTAGTTTGTTTAGGAACTGATAACCCTAACAAGTTGTATATCAACAGATGGCTATTTGGTACACAAGGTCAGAAGGTACTAAATAGTTGGTTTACTTTTACTATCAATGAGAACAGGTCTATAAAAAATGTTGACTTTATAGGTACTGATTTATTTATGGTAATAGAAGAAGCTAGTAATGTAACTTTAGAAAAATTACCTTTTGAATCTGACTATAAAGAACAATACGCTAGTTTTGAATATCACTTAGATCATAAAGTTACTGAGTCAGATATAACAGTTGCATATAACACAGCAACTAAAAAAACTACTTTTACTTTGCCTTACAGGTTAAGAGCCAACATGAATGTAGTTGGTAGATACACAGCACCTAACCAGACCAGTACGTTTATTGATCTAAATGGTACGACTCAAACATTAAAAGCAGGAACAATAGTTAAAACTACAAATGCAACTGATGGCACAACATCAACAATAGAAGCTAATGGAGACTATACAAATGCGAAGGTAATTATTGGAGAACCTTTTGATATGCACTACAGGTTTAGTAAACAAAGAATTACTGAATCCCCAACACAAAGTTCTGCTGAGATTATCAGTTCAAGATTACAACTACATCACTTCTATATTAAGTATGAAATGACAGGGTTTTTTAAAGTAGAAGTAACTCCTGAATACAGAGACACTAGCACCCATAAATTTAGTGGTCGTTTATTGGGTGCTGCTTCTTCAGCTATTGGAGAAATAAATTTAGCCACAGGTACATTTAGAGTTCCAATAATGACTAGAGCAGACAGGGTTGATATAGATGTCAGAAACATTACCTTCCTACCTACACTACTAGCTAGTGCAGAATTTGAAGCTATGTTCAATATGAGAAGTAGGCGAATGTAATATGGGTCATTTAAGAAAATGTACCCTTAAAGACTTGCATTATGTAAGCGACAATATGAGAGAGATGGATAAGTTAGAAGCTCTCTATCAAGCAGATCAAGACCCTGAAACTGCACTAAAAGTTTCATACTTAGCTAGTAAAGAAGTTATGGCAATCTGTGGAGATGAAGATAATCCTATTGGTATTTGTGGGGTAACTCCTAATGGTTGTATCTACATGGTTTCTACTGACGAACTATTTAACAATAAAAAATACAGAATACAATTAATTAGAAAAGGGAGAATATGGGTTGATGAGTTAATGAAATCATATACAATTCTATATAATGTTGTATATGCAGAAAACGTGGCAGCTATGAAGTGGTTAGAAAGTCTAGGATTTAAGTTTATCGAGTATCATAAAGAATATGGTGTACATAAAAAACCTTTCTATCAATTCATGAGGATAGCCTAATGTGTTTTGTAGCAGGAGCTTTAGGTCTTACTGGACTAGCAGGTAATTTATTCAATGCTTCCTTGGCCTTAAGTGCAGTAACAGGTGTAATGGGAGCAGCAGCTAAAAATGAACAGGCAAGACAGACAGCTTCTTACGCATATCAAGCAGCAGAAAGAACTGCTTTATCTGCTGATGCTGCTATGAACGCACAACAAAATGCAGTAACAGAAAGATTACAAGAAGACAGAGCTATAACTGCACAGAAAAGACTAGAAGCAAATATTAAAGAATTAAAAGCTAAAGGTAGTATTTCTGCTTCTGAAGGCAAATCAGGAAGATTGCTAGGCATATTATTAGGAGATGCCGAAAGACAGGCAGGAGTTATGAGAGAAGGTTTAAATCAATCTTTAGAGTCAGCAGAGTTTCAATACGATAGAGATGTGGAAGGTATAATAGCTCAAAGAGATGGTCGTAGAAATCAAGCTTTAGATATAGCTAATAGAGGATATATGCAAGCACAACAACAATACCAAGGTCTATTACCGACTTTGGCAGGAGTAGCATCTACTGGATTAAAGAGTTATCTAGATATAGCTCCTAATGCAGAAGCAATTAACGCTTTATAACTATGGTTCAACCAAGAGGATTCACTTCAAGTACTAGACCTGTAGATGTCTTTGTTCCGCAAAGTACTGTTGCTGCTTTTCCAACTACTACATCTACACTATCTCAGATTGCACAATCGTTGGCAGTTATTGAACCTGCCTTGCAGAAATATATTGGCAGAGAAATAGATAAAGTAAAACTTGCTGAGATAAAACAAGCACAATCAGAAGGGGAAAGAGCAGGTAATGATGGATATACAGCTACAGAAAAATTGTTATATCCAAAAGAAATTGATTTAGAAACAACACAAGGCCAGATAGCACAGAAATTAAACAACTTAACTAAACAAGGTCTTAAAGAAGAAGCAGAATTTGTTAGAGGTCAAAACCCTTGGTATGCCCCTGCTTTTTATAAAGCGAAGTCAAAAGCTCTAGGACTTAATTTAAAAAATGCTTGGCTTCAAGAATTAAAAACAACGAGAGTTATTGACCCTGTTGACGGAGAGTTAAAATCTTTAGCTGCCTTTCCTTTTTCTTCTCCACAAGTTCAAGAGTATATAGCTCGTAAACGAAATATCAGAGTAGAACAACTGGATATGCCAGAGTTTTACGTTAAAACTTTTTTCTTAGATCAAATAGATGATGGAGTAAAAGCGTTTCAAACTGAACACGCTAAAGTTAATAGTGCATATAAGGTAGATAAGTTAAAAAAAATAGGAGCAGTACAGCTAGATCAAATCATGGCTTCGTACTTTATAGATAAAAGTCCAAACAAACCATTTATACAAGCAGAGCTTAAAGGATTTGTAGAAGATATTAGATCGCAATATGTAGGAGAAGAATTTACCAAAGAGATGGGTCTTTATACAGATCAGATAATGAACTTTGCTGTAACAATGGCTAATAATAAAGAAGCAGGTATAAATAGATTTGCACAGGCAAGAAAATTTATTAATGAATTTACTAGCTTATTCCCTTCTTATTCTTTAGGAACAAAAAAAGTACCTGATGGTAAAGGTAGTTTTAAATTAGTAAAAGTAGAAAATACTAGAAACTCAATTACCAATACTAAAGAGTTTAGAAAAAAAATGAATACAGCTTTAGCTGCTATAGATAAAGCAGAAAACAGATATTACGATTACAAAGATAAAATAATGGTAAGTGAAAACATTAACAAAGCTAGAGAAATTCTTTCTAAAGAAAATCCTACAGAAGAAGATAAAATAGAATTAAGAAGACTACAAAGTCAAGATAAACAAACTAGACTTTTTGTAAAAAACAATCAAGAAACTATTGCTATAGATAGTGAATTACAAAAACAATTAATTACAAACAGGATTGATAACGGAGAATATAATAACAAACAATTAGCTTTGGCATATATTAATCTTGCCTATGAGCAAAGTTTTAAAACTAATGCTGATTTAGAGTGGAAAAGAAAATCAATAAAAGATTTAGATACAAGTTTAGATAACGAAAGAAAATTTGCTGATGGGGTGTCTTCCAAAATTGTTAGCAATATAGAAAGAATATATACCAAAAGATCAGATTTAACTGCTGACGAATTAGATAGAATTGAAAATGTGCTTTTAAATATACCTAGAAAAATTAGAGATTACAAAACAACTAAAAAATTATTTGGAGATAATTTACAAGTAACTGAAGGAGGAGTCGAGATAGATGTACCAAGATACCCAACAGATAATGAGGTTATAGCTTACGGAGATAAAGTACAAGATCAAGCACAATTACAAATCCAAAGTAGTAGGCAACTACAAAAGTATGGCAGCCCTGAACTTATAGATAATGAAACTTTGATTATGGATATGAATAAAAGAGAGCAAAAAGAAACACAGAGAACTTTAAGACTTACAGTTGGAAGCTTATATGCTAACTCAGATATTGATGATAATGGTTTAAAAATAAAACCTAGCCTTGCAGATGTTGAAGAACAATATGATTATGGAGATGAAATATCTATTGACGGAATATTTAACGCTTACAAAAATAAAGACGGAGAATATGATTTGGAATATATAAAACCTCTGAAAGAGTTTTTAAAAAGAGTTGATATAAGTAATGAGGAAATTGAAAAATATGGGTTAGTTGATTATGTAACTGAGCCTGACAGAATCGAGTTCGAGAAATACCTTGCGTCTAAAGAGAAGCCAGACGTTATTCCAGACGTAACAGATATACCACCCACTACAACAAATGTGACAGAAGGTCAAAACATGGAATCAAACCCTGACTTTAGAGGTGCAGGTAATAATAAGGAATTTGACAAGGAAGAAACACCCAAGGAAGAACCTGAAAATGTTGATAATTCAAATGTTTCAGATGAGACTACAAATGAGAAACCTAGTGATACTGGTAATGAAGATGAGTTTATAAAAGCAAATGATAAAGATGAAATTGTAAATCCTAAAGATTTAAGAAAATCAGAACAGATACCAGTTAATGATATACAAATAGCTAGTGGTCAAAAAGTCGTATCAGATGTACCACAAAATCTTGGTGGTAAGGAAGGCGATCTTATAGCTATGGCTAACACAACGCAAAAAGAACAAGCAGTTTATACAGTACAAAGCGGAGATAATTTAAGTGTAATAGCAGATAAGTATGAAAATATTAGCTATCCAGAGATAATTAAATTTAATAACTTTACAGAAGAACAGGCAAACAATTTAAGCGTTGGACAGAAAATACGCATACCAGAAGCAAAGCCTAGAGAAAGCAAAGCAGTACTGGTAGGCAGACTAAATAAAGTTTTAGAGAATGTTGATACAAGACAAAGATTTAGTCAGGAAATAATTAAACGAATGTTATCGGCTGTAGGATTTGATGATAGAGAAACTAGAATTATGAGTGCTGTTGCTATGGCAGAATCAGCAGGAGATAGTGATGCTGATACAGTTAAGTCTGGTTTAGACCCATTAAAGAAAAACGAGTTTTCTATTGGTCTAATGCAAATCAATATGTTGCCAGAATATTTACCAGAAAGATTACCATTATTTGAAATAGAAGACCCAGACGAACTATATGACCCTATCATTAATGTTATAGCTGCAAAACGTCTATACGATAGATATGGTTTTGAAGCTTGGGAAACATACAACAAAGGCAAGTACAAAGATTTTTTAACTGACTAACTATGGAAGAATTAAATCCACAAGCACAAGCTAACAAAGACGTTGAGATAGTTAAAGAAGAGCTTGTTGCTGCTAACCCGAAACTAGAGCTTAATCCAAAGCCTGTAATAAATACAGAATCAATAGATGAAAATATTAAAGATAACCAAATTAAAGACCAAATTGAAACAGAAAAAAAAGTAAGTCCAGTTAATGAATCTCAAACAGAAAAAGAAAGAGTAGGCAGATTTAAAAAAGATAAATTAAATGATGATGCTTTTATTGCAGCAGCACAAAAAGAATTTATAGAAGAACAAGAAGCTATCCTTGCAGATAAATCAAAAAAAGAAAAAATAAATGAATACATTTATGAAAGCAGAAAAAACTTTGCATCAAAAATTGAAAGAGGTTTAGTAAATGGTCTTATACAAAACGTCAATAATATTTATGAGCTAGGAGATGACATAGTTGATTTAATACTTGGAGACTTATACGACAGTACTCGAACAGAAGATTTTGAACTTATACCTTTAAGAAAAAATTTAGATGATAGAAGCACTCTTAGTAATTTAGTTGGAGGTTTTACTGAAACTGAAGATGATAGAAATAGTCTTTCCTATGGTACAGCTAAAACAATAACTCAATACCTTATACCTATAGCTAAGTTAGGAGGATTTACTAAATCAATAGGTATTAAAAGATTAAATTATGGAATAGCAGGTGCAGGAGTAAGTGCAGTAAATGACCCTTATCAGGAAAACTTTTTTAATTGGGTAGGGGAAAGATCAGACGTTGCAAAAACTATTGTAGATTTTCTACAAGCTGCAAAAGAATATGACGAAGAAGGAAATTTAAAACCAGTTGAAGAGCGTATGGCAGCCAGAATGAGAGCTATGGCAAATGATTTTATAGTTGGAGAGTTAGCGATTGGTGGTACTGTTGCAGGAATAAGTAAAAATTCAAAAGCTATACAGAAATTTGCAAAAGATACAATTAAAACTTCAGGTCTAGATAAAAAAGCAGAGCAGTTTGGTAAGGTCGTTTTTGGTATTGCTGACTATACAAAAGAAAGCATAGGCAAAAAAGGTAATGAACTGGTTGATTTGTTTATGGATAAGATGTACGAAATGAGAGCAGGAAATACTAAACAACGAAATAGTATAGTAGCAAGACTAAAAAATATTCTTAGTAAAGATGGAGGAGATATAGGCGATTCAGTAATGGATTTGCAAGATGAGAATTTAATTGAAAATTTAAATCTATATATGGAAAAATTAAAAACTAATCCAAAATTACAAAAATATTATTTAGGTGGAGATGGTTCTACATTGTACGGAAGTCCATTAAAAGGGTCAAAAATAACAAGAACCTTTAATGCTAAAGATTTAAACAGATATTTTAAAACAACTATTAAAGGCAAAGATAAAGCTTTTGCAAATAAAGAAGCAATCGTAGATTTTATTGTTGCCAGAGGAGATGCAATTAAACAAAGCATAAATCCAAAAAGTAGAACATGGAAGTCTATGAAGGCAAAAGCAAGAACTCAGCTACCTTTAGATACTATTAATGCTTTATCAGATTTTGTAGAAACTTACGGAGATGGAGGAGAGATTGATTTAGAAGTAGCAATTATAGCTATGAATGACATTGTTAATGAAAGTGCAATCGTTGTTAGAGAACTAGCCAGTAAGATGGACAGCATGATTGCTATGAAGAAAGGTGGAAGCTTTGATAGTAAAGCTTATGATGTTGTGAAAGGAGACTTTGCCTATACTCTTAAATTTCTAGATAGTGTTTTAAATATTAAACGAAGAACTATTACACCAATATCAAGAAGTCTGTCATTATCTAATGTAACTTCTGACAGAGTTCCACAAAAAGGTTTAAAGACTATATTAAAACTAAGATCAGAAGACGAAGCTGTAGAGCTTGCAAGAAAACAAGCTGCTAAAGATATGGTAGATGAAGAAGATTTCTTAGGAGAATTTGATATACAACAAATTTTAGACCTAGCAGATAGTGGAGATACTAAGGCTTTGCAGCAAGTAGTAAGAAAATTACATCTTGCAGCTACTAATCCTAAAGCTTTGAAGATAATCCTAAAGCATCAAAATGGTTCAGACGTTATGAAAATAACTAACCATTTATTTATTAATTCAATTTTATCAAACCCTGTAACTCATCAAGTCAACTTAATATCTACAGGAATAAATACATTTGGAAGACCTATAGCAAAATTAGCAGGTGCAGAAGATAACGCAACTAGAATGAGAGCTTTAAAGGATTTGCAATACCTAATGTCAACTTCTATGGAGTCTTTAAAAATGGCAGGTTTTGCTTTTAGAGCTAATAGAAATATTGTTGATGCAGGTCAATCAATACTTGAAAGTAAATCAGCAGAAAGAATAATGATGGAATCTTGGGAAGGAACTAGAGGTGCTATAGGTAGATCAATTATGGATACATACGGATTACCTAGTAGATTTCTAATGGCTGAAGATGAGTTCTTTAAACAAATGAACTTTAGATCATATTTAAGAGCAACTATTTGGGAGAATACACAGAAAGCTATAGAGAAAGGTACAAGAACTTTTGCTAACAGAGCAGAATATAACGCATACGTTAATAAAGAATTTAACAAGATTATTAAAGTTATAAACAGAGAATCAGTAGAAGGAAAGCTATCTAGAAAAAATTTAAAGTTATATAGAGATGCACAAAAATATGCAGCAGAATCAACATTTACTGAAGATTTAGCAGATGGTCATTACTTAAAACAGTTTCAAAATGCTGTTAATGAATATCCGCTAGCTAGACAGATAGTTCCTTTTATAAGAACTCCTATCAATATCATGAAGCAATTTGGTAAAGCAAGTCCTATTGCAGCTTTTGGAGATACACCTTTAGGTAAAAAACTAAGAATAAATGAAATAGGATTTGTCAAAGAACACTTAGCAGAAGTTGCATCAAAAGATAAGAGTGTAAGAGCTATAGCAATAGGTCGAACACGTTTAGGTGGTATGGCTTGGGCGGGTGGTATAACTGCTGCTTTTTCAATCAATGACCCTGAATCAGGTGTAGCAATTACAGGAGGTTTACCTAAAAATAAAGAGCAAAGAGAGATGATGCTTGCAACTGGTTTTCAACCATATTCTTTTCGATTTCTTGCAACTGAAGAGGAAATAAAAAAGTACGGAAAAATTGACCCATTGAATACAAAAGGTTCAAGACGATCAAGAAATCCTTTAGATTATATTTTACAAAAAGGAGAAAACTCAGAAGTTACCTATGTAAGAGGAGCAGATGGAAAAGTTAAATATAAATATGTAAGTTATAAAAGACTTGAACCTTGGGCTAGTTATCTAGCTTTGTCTGCTGACTTTGCAAGAATAGCTCCATATTTAACAGAAGCAGAAAAGTTAGAAAAAGAAACTTTGTATCAGGTTATGCAAGCTGCTATGTATGACAACTTAGTAGATAAAACATTTCTTTCTGGCATAGCAGAACTTGTACCTTTATTTGAAGACCCTTCTCGTATGAACGCATTTGTAACTAGAAGGATTGCTCAGATAGCAGTACCCTTTAGTGGTACAGGTAAATTTATTAAAGGTGCTATTAACTCAGGTGCTTTTGGACAAAATCGAGATGGCAATATTCGTGTTGATAAAAAAGTAACTAAAGGACAATTTGAAGGAGATTATAACCCTATGATATTTGCGACTAGACTTGTTAACGAAATAGCAAGTCTTACTCCACATGGAGATAGATTTGCAAGACCAGTACAAAATCACATAACAGGTAAGTTTGTAGAGATACCTGTTGGGTTTGGTAAAGACGAGTGGAATCCATTATTAGATGGTTGGACATACTCTACTGTGTCTAACAATGACCCTGTTCTGTCAGTACTACAAGAGACAGGAGGAGAGTTTGCTGCTCCTAATGATTTGTTATTAAGTGATGATAACTTTGATAATGAACTAAGATTGAATAGCGAAGAGCTTGCTGACTTAATTTACAATACTGCGAAGTTTAGAAAAGGTACATTGAAATTAAGAATGTATGACGCTATGGACAGATATATAAAAGAGAATGATATTCTCGTACAGCTAATGAGAGGTAATGCTTTGAAGATGGACTTGAATGAAATGGATATTAATATAAAAGCTGTTATTGCAAACATAGAAGGTAAAGATATAAATGAACTTACAAAAGATGATTTTAGTAATAGTGACAGAATAAATCAAATGTATAGAGCTAGAGAAATATTAAAAAAAGGCTTACAAGAAATACATAATGATTACAAAACTTCTGCTAAAGAGTGGTGGATAAAAAACAGCAAAGTATTAGATCAAGAAAAAAGAGATAAATTTTTTAGAGATGAAGATAGAAATAATAAATTATTCCAAGGTATAGTAGAAGTAAGCTCAAATAGTTTATTAGAACAATTTGCTGCCAAGTCTCTTATTAGCTAACTATGGCTACCAACAACACCAATACGTTTACTAATCACACAGGAAACGGAACTGAAGTTAATTTTTCTATTAGCTTTTCATACATATCTATTTTAGGAATAGATGTAACTGTAAATGATGTTCTACAAACTATTAACACTCATTACTCAGTTAATGGACAGACAATAACTTTTGTTGTTGCTCCTGCAAATGGTGCTGCTATTAAGTTTCAAAGAGATACAGATATTAGTTTGCCAGTTGTTGACTTCCAAGATGGTTCAGTTCTTACAGAACTTGACCTTGATACAGGATTAAGACAAGTATTATTTGCACAGCAAGAAAACGCAGACGAAACAGCGTCAGGTATTGTTACAGACGGAAATGATCTAACAGCTAATAACAAAAGAATAAAACTTATTAATGACCCTGTAGATGCAAAAGATGCTGCAAACAAACAGTATGTAGATGGTTTTGTAAAACGAGATGGGTCTTTAGCATTAACAGGAGATTTAGATGCAGGTGGAAATAAGATTGGAAGTTTGGGAGATGGTGTTAATGCAACTGATGCAGTTAACAAAGGGCAGTTAGATGCAGGTATAGCAAACGCAAACGTAGCTATTGGACAAGCTTCTAGCTCTGCTGCAAACGCTTTGACGAGTGCAAACAATGCTGCAACGTCAGCAAGTCAAGCTGCTGCTTCAGCCACCCAAGCAGCTAACTCTGCAACTACAGCACAGAACTTAGCTAGAGCATCAATCTTTGTAGGTTTTCAAAGATTACCTAGCGGTATGCTACGAATGATATATAATTTGGCTAGTGACCCACAATCAACTGTTTACAAAGCAAATGATTTCATACAAAATGGGGCTAGTCACGCTTATTTTTTAGGCGAAGACGTGCTTAGTAGTGTTGCTCCAAATGCTCCTAAGTTTACACTTGCAGCAAATAATGCTGCGAATTTTGCAGCAAACTTACAAGGACATTTAGTTCTCGACATTTAACTATGGCACAAATTGATTTAGGTAAACTCAAGTTTAATTGGAGAGGAGACTGGATTAGTTCTTCTACCTACGGAAAAGATGACGTAGTTTATTACCAAGGTTCTTCATACGTTTCTGCAATAGATAACAATACTGCTCAAAACCCTGCTAGTCAACACGCTTTAGGTACATCTTGGGATAAGATGGCAGAAGGTTTAAATTGGAAAGGAGATTGGGTTTCAGGAACTACTTACTACAAAGGAGATATAGTTAGATGGCAAAATGCTGCGTATATATTAACTGTAAGTAATAATTCAGGAACATACGTTACAACTAACCCTGCTGCTGTACCTTCTAATTGGACTCTTATTGTTAATGCTCCTAGTGCAGATGTTTTAACAACTTCAGGAGATATGCTCGTAAGAGATAATGATGGAAGTACAAATAAAAGATTACCTATTGGAAACTTAGGTTCAAGATTAACTGTAATTGATGCACCAAACGAAGACTTACCAAACGAAAATAATTTTGTTTACCACCCTATAGATGTATCAGCAACAATTAGACAGGAGATATTACTTGGAGATGATAACGCTGTATCTTCTACTAGAACAGAAGTTGTAACTGTAGCAGCAGTTAATGGTCAAAACCAGTTTCATATTGGAGGAGTTGAAAGACCTACGATAGTTGCAAATATTGGAGATGTAATTACTTTTGATGTTAGTGACTCAAGTAACACAAGTCATGTATTTGCTTTTGAAGTTGCTCATTCAGGTACTAGCTATTCAGCAATATACAATGAAACACAATACGGAATTGTAAGAAACGGAACAGCAGGACAAGCAGGAGCAACAATAGTCTGGACAGTTAACCCAACTGCCTACTACAACATGAGATATTACTGTAGTGTTCATAGTGGTATGGCAAGAGGTCAGTTTACAAATGGAAAGAGCAGCAATACACCGACTCTTTATTATGACGGAATTGCAGGTGGTAGTGTAAAAATATCTAAAGGTAAGTCTTATACATTTACTTTCCCTGCTGATGGATTAACTTACTCAATCAAAGACCCTAACGCTACTGGATATAGTGGGGCAGGTTCAGCAGGAAGAATAACAGATGGAACAGCACAGCCACAATCAGTTACAAATGGCGGTTCAATTACATATACCCCAGATGCAAAAACTACACTAAGTCAAGTCATTATAAGAAACGAAGCTAACCAAGCTGATGCTTTAATATTAACCTTAACTGACCCTGCAAGTGAACCTGCTTGGACAGATGCAGCAGGTACTTATTCTAAGAAGATGCCTTCTCTGGAAACAAGAAGGAAGACGCCATATAATCACTTTGTAAATCAAGATGTCAATAATTACACAGAAGCTATTTTACCTTTACCTCAATATCTAAAAGAATCAGGTCGTGGATTTAAATATGGCACTCCTTGTAATGCTTACAGGCAAGGTGGATACATAGATACAGCAGGTCAATATCATCAATGGGGAAATATGTACCATGATGGAAGTGGTTACTTTTATGGGGCAGGAATAGGAACAGGAAGTACTATTGGTGGTTCTACTGATTATCCATATAGAAGTAACTTCCGTACACCTTTATGGTGGAAAAAAGCTTTAGCAGGAGATAGTGCATACGCTAAGTTTTTAACAGATTTAAATGGTAATGATCTTGGATATTTAGATGCTGATGGTGTACCACAAGTAGCTGTTCCAAAGATTATGCAGATACATGGAGGTAGTTCTAAAAAATATTTCCTATATGAAAATGGCATGGTTAGTGCATCTGGTCATGGTGCTGATGGAATATTAGGAGATGGACAATCATCTACAAAGTATATTCATTTAGCATTATCGTTTTACGATAACTCTGGTACTGAGCTAACAGGTGCTAACTATCCAAAGATTACGCAGATGCACATAGGGTCTGCTCATACTATGGATACTACAACAAATGACTTTAACGACTGTAATTACTTCTTAAGTACAGAAGGCAAGTTATATAGGTTTGGTTATAACAGCTATGGTCAGCTAGGAGATGGAACTACAAGTGCTAATTACTACAATAGAGAAATGCCTATGAGTCTTTTCGGTGGAGAAAAGATCGTTTACATAACAGGTACAGGTTATCAGTATGGTTGTATGTATGCCATTACAGAAACAGGCAAACTATGGGGTTGGGGTAGAAATACTGATGGTCAGCTAGGTCTTGGTAATACAACGCAACAAACAACACCACAGCATATAACAGGTGTTTCTGGTTCGTTATTAGAAAACAAAAAAGTTGTTCACGTTATTAGTTCACAAAGAGGTAATGACATTACTAGAACTTGGGTATTAACAACTGAAGGAATTGTTTACTTCATGGGTCAAAGAGAATCACATGGTATTAGAGTTGGTTCTTATAATTCAACAGCGAGTACTTCACAAAATACTCCTATAGGTTTAACAAATGCTTCTACCTTATGGAATAGCAATAACCAAAAAGTTATCTATATGTCTATAAGTGGTGGTCGTTATCCTGTTCTGCATTTCATAACTGATGGCGGTACTACAGGCCACGCACAAAAGATATACGCTACAGGCTCTAATAACTATGGTCAGCAAGGAACAAATACTTCTACCACTTCTGGACAAAGTGGATCTGCTCAAGGTAACTGGTTTGGTGCAGAAATTAAATTTAGAGACTTTGGAGATTTATCGAAGAATGTCAACAACTCCAGACCTAACGAAACTACAGATATGACGTTAGATAGTTTGCAGACAGGTTCTAATAAAACTAAATTTAAAGTTGGTAAGATAGTTACAATAATGGCTCATACCTATTCAGATGAAACATATTCAAGAGTAGTAATGATAGATGAGTTTGGTTCTATCTTCTACTGTGGTTATTGGAATTATAATATGGTTGAAAACTTAGAAGATGATAATGGTTCTGCATTTGAAAATAGCCAACAGTATGTAACTTCATTCATACCTTTATATAACCAACCAGAACCTATATGCCCTCTAGGTTACTCTTTTGTCGGAACTTCATATAGTGAAAATGCTTGGCTATTAATGGGTAAAAGTGGTTATATATATACAGGAGGAAGTGACTCATGGAATCAGGCAGGTATGCCTAATAGCCTAAATGGTTTCTTCCATCTACATGAAAACTGGAACGCTTAATTATGACAGCACCAACTTGGACTAAATTTTATAAGTACGCTTTAACAGGTAAAACTGAAGCGTGGGGAGTAGGTCTAGCAGAAAAAGACCCTACTAAATCTCAAGTCGCTTACAACTGCCTTGATATAGAAGGTTATTTAGTAGCAGTAGATGGCTTTGACCCTGCTAATTTTACAAATTCAACCTGCACTCTTACTGAAATTACTGACGCAGAAGAACTAAAAACTTGTAAGGCAGCTATTGGAATTAGTTAGTGGATTATCCACAAATTGATATACCAGAAAATTTAATACCCCCTAATACAATTTTTTATCCCCCGATAGTGGAAGAACCTTATCTAGACCCTCTACTTCTTCCAAGTCTGGAACAGGTAGA
>CENQ01044255.1_pt1 | contig 23222 bp, 23 predicted proteins | sample 356171 | NCBI WGS metagenome assembly CENQ01 (sample SAMEA2619802, study PRJEB7988) | marine metagenome | biome: marine biome (ENVO:00000447); feature: surface water layer (ENVO:00002042); material: "saline water (ENVO:00002010), including plankton (ENVO:xxxxxxxx)" | depth 5 m
ATCACTAATGAAAAAGAGTCTGAGAACTTTGCAGTTGTTCCACATGAGCAGTTGGTACTCATTGCGAAGACTGTAAAACATATCAATTCACAGATGAATACCTTACAAGAGATGCTCAAGGCTTTTGGCATTGACGAATATAACTATAATAAGTCAATAAAGACACTTGCAGATATTCCACACTTTAAGGTTGATATCAACGGGGAAAAGGTATAAACTAAAACTCTCCTATGTTGACTTGGGTTTCCTCCCGCGAAAGCCTCCAGACTTCCCTCCTTATAGTCTGGGGGTTTTTGTTTGCCTTAATGCCAGAATAATCATCAAAGGCTTGTTCCTGTTGGTTTATTGGCGGTTGTAGTGTTCGGGTTATTGCTACGCTTTTTCTTCGTGATGCATTCCTTTTCAAGTTATCCATATGACAAATGACAAAACGTGTACGTGCGCGTGCGCGGGTGTGTGTGTTGGGTGTTCGGTTGGGGTTGATTGTTGGGGGTTCGGTCAGCAGAAGGATGAAGTTACACCTGTTACAGGAATTTATAAATTTTCTGCCGTGCGCGCACGCATGGGACACCGGGGACCCCCCAGCATTTGCTAGCAGTACCGACATATTTTTTATATTTTTGGGGTTTCCTGTATGGTATTCCCGACGAACGTGTAGGGGGTATACCCTATGGGGTTTCCCCCGGCAGGTGTACTGCCATGATAGGGTCAGATTTACATCCTGTCAACTAAAAAATGCAGGGTGTCAAATTTTTTATTGACAATAATCTGTACCAACCCCATAATAAAGAGTGCTGGGGCTTGCAAAACAGCGAACGACCCCACACATAGCGATAATTTCCTTTCCATTTAGGTCTTCGGTACGCTTCCCAGCATCAAATAACTAGGAAAAACCCATGAATTTAGTACAACAAGCTCCTAAAAAGCAGTTATCTGAGAAACAGGAGACATTCCTGACTGCTTTGTTCGAGAATAACGGCAATTTCAACAAAGCTGCAGAGGTTGCAGGCTATTCTGTAGGCTCAGTATCGTGGTTACGCGATAAATTAGCAGAAGAAATAGTCGAACGAACCAAGTCTCTCCTAGCAGGACACAGTTTGCGCGCTGCAAACAGGATGGTAGAGCTTGTAGATACCCCTGTAATCGAGCGGGGGGATGACCTACGTCTACGTGCTGCAGAATCAATACTAAATAGGGTTGGTCTTGGTAAACAAGAGACAATGAACCACAATGTTCAGGCAATTCACGGGGTAGTATTGCTACCACCAAAGAAAGAAGTGGTAATAGATGGCTGAATGGCCTGACGAAATGCCTAAGAAGCCACGGGGCAGACCCAAGAAAGACCCCAACGCTCCTAAGGCAGTGTACAACCTATCTCGTAAGGAGAGGGCAAGACGCGCTCTACAGGCACGCGTTCGCAAGGCAGAGCGTGCAAAAGAGAAGTTACAGAAGAAATCACAGCAGAAGGCTGACTACGCACGCGTCCTGAAGAAGAGTGCAAAGAAAGTAGAATCAGCCTTGAACCAGAAGAGTACGCGTGTTATAGATATGGACGACGTATCTAACCTACCCTCTACTGTGAAAGAGATAATCGATGATGCACCCGTTATATTCAAGCCGAACGAAGGCCCTCAGGAAGAGTTCTTATCTGCGCCAGAGCAGGACGTTCTTTACGGTGGAGCGGCAGGGGGCGGCAAGAGCTTCGCTCTACTGGCTGACCCTCTCAGGTATTGCCACAATCCTAACCATAGGGGCTTACTACTTCGTCGTACACTAGACGAACTAACAGAACTTATAGATAAAGCGAAACAACTATATCCTAAAGCGTTCCCCGGAGCGACCTTCCGGGAGTCGAAGTCAACGTGGGTCTTCCCATCAGGTGCAACCATGTGGTTCACCTATCTCGACAGAGATAAGGACGTAACACGTTTCCAAGGACAGGCTTTTAACTGGATAGGCATAGACGAGATAACCCAGTACCCAACAAGCTACGTGTGGGATTATCTCAGGTCACGTCTTCGTAGTACAGACCAAGAGCTACAGAGAAACCTCTGTATGCGCTGCACAGCAAACCCGGGTGGAGTTGGTGGCTGGTGGGTCAAGAAGATGTACATAGATATAGCGGAACACAACAAACCGTTTCCAGCTTCAGACTTAGAAACAGGTAAACCCTTCCTATGGCCTAAGGGTCACGAGAAGGAAGGCAAGCCTCTGTTCTATCGTAAATTCGTACCTGCCCGTCTCACGGACAATCCGTACCTAATGGCTGACGGGCAATATGAGGCGATGCTCCGTTCTCTACCCGACGTTGAGCGTCGTCGCTTATTAGAGGGTGACTGGGATGTTGCAGAGGGTGCGGCATTCCCAGAGTTCTCAAGGAGCAGGCATGTTGTCGAACATTTTGATTTACCCACTAACTGGCCTCGCATACGAGCAGCAGACTACGGTTATGCGTCCCCTTCTTGTGTTCTGTGGGGTGCTATTGATTGGGATAATAATATTTGGGTTTACAGGGAGTTGTACGCCAAACACTTGACAGCAGAACAGCTAGCCGATAAAATACTAGAGATGGAGGAATTAGACCCTCTACCTCATTACAATGTACTAGACTCTTCCTGCTGGAACAAGACAGGCTTCGGGCCTTCGATTGCAGAGACTATGATGCGTGCTGGTGTTAGATGGACACCATCAGACAGAAACAGACTACAAGGAAAAATGGAATTACACAGAAGACTAGCGGACGACCCTTATACCAAAGAACCACGTTTACGCATCTTCTCCACTTGTAAACACACCGTCGCACAGATGTCAGGCATTCCGTTGTCCAAAACCAATAGTGAAGACGTTGATACAAAAGCTGAAGACCACGCATACGATGCCCTACGATATATGGTTATGACTCGTACTAGTGGTTATACATCGATACATAAAACTTTGCAAGGTATAAAAGACCAAGCATTCCAACCCTTTGATGCTACATTTGGATACTAGATGGCTATAAAATTTGAACCAGAGTTTGACGAGATTGTTGCACAACAGGGTGCAGATAGAGGTTCATTTTTAAAGAGTAAAACTTTAGGTGAATTAATCAGAGCAAGACAAGACTCTGATTTTAAGTCTTTAAAAAAAGAAAAAATGATAACTCTCCTACAACAGCTAGGGGGAGAAGACTTAACTCTAGGTCAGATAATTGATGATACCCCCGCAGCAAAACAGGCTAGAGGGTTATTTTTTCTTAATATCGTAAACTCTGGTGAAATAGAGGGGGTAGGTAAATCTGCCCTTAAAAATTTAATAGGAGATTTAGGAAGCAATCTTCTACCTGAAGTGGGAGCAGTAGCAGAACAAAACGTCAACCCTTTACGCAAACTTATACGAGAATCTGTAGGAGAGGATGCTTATAAGAATGCAGGATTGGATGTAACTTCTGCTCGTCTACGTCCTATCTTTATACCCTCAGAGGCGTATGCCCAAACTAAACTAATGGTTGGGGGTATGCTTAAAGCCGAAGATAGTATAATGAGGCTAGCAGGGGGTAGAGCTTTGTTGATGATGCTGGGGGGTTATAGACCATCTGATTTTAAAGCTCTAAAAATAGAAAATATTGATTTTGAAACAGGACTTGTTACAGGTTTAGAATTAAAAACTGACAAAAAGTCAAAGGGTATAGGTGTAGCTTACTTTCCACGACTTCAATTAGATGTGCTAAGACAAATTATAGGTAACAAAACGTCAGGTCTTGTTTTTGAAAATCCTACACTATTAGATAAACTAATTAATAACGAGTTAAGTTTATTAGATATACCCCCAGTTAAATATTATCAGGAAGGCACGAAATCAGTTGTAGAAGGGGCTTTTACAGCATATGACTTTCGTAGATTACAGGAGAGTGCGTTAAGTGCTGCAGGCTATAAGTCTAACGATGCAATCAGAAGAAATCTTACATGGCGACCTTTAGCAGGGGACGCTTCAGAAGGGTACGAGTCACTAATACAAAAATCTGCTGAGATAGAAAGAGCTAATTCTATAGCATTTTCTAATTTTATACTAATGTCAGACGGCAACATTGTAACAGACCCATCCTCAGGGATAGCTACAAAGACGCATGGACAGTTCTTAACAGACGTAGGTATCACACAACTTTCTCCAACCTCAAAGCAGTATAGAGTTACCAATCAAGCAGTAAATAATCTGCCTATATATGTACAGGAAAGAAATTTAGAAAGACCTGATAATTTAAAGTTTGATGATGCTCCTATAGCTTCTTTACAGATTGAACCAGATGTAGACAGAGCGGATAAATATCAAAAAATTGCGGATAATGAGTTTGATATTAGATTATCTGAAAGTCAGATAAAAAGAGACAAAAAAAAGTTAGAGGCTGATGATACATCACAGCAAGTAAAAAACCTAAAAGCTACAAAAGAACCACTAATACCTGAGTTATCTGCGAATGATAGAGCGCAAGCTGAAAAGGATGGCATACTCGATATAATATTAGGTAAGGTGGATAAAGGAAAAGATACGCTTCAAGCTGCAGGAGCTGCAACTCTTGGTGCTTTAGGTCTAACAGCTCTCGTTACTGACCCTAAAGGAACACTTAGAGATACGGCTATAGAATTAGCACTTCTTGCCGCTAAAACTGGTACTAAAGTTGCTGGCGCAGGTCCTACGATTCTTCAACCAAGACCTAATATCATGAAAGAAGACGAGCTTACCGAACAAGAAAAAACTTATTTACCAATACGAAAACAATTTCCAACCAGAACAGAATCACTCGAACAGACAAGAGTAAATCAACTAGTTCAGGAAGATGCTGGTTTTGTGAATATTGACAGAGAATCCGAAGCCGACTCTGTTAATCAGAATCAAGGCTTCCTATCTAACTAAGGAGAATAACATGCCGGGCAATAATTATAACTACGGTGCTTCTTACATCATGGGTGCAGATAAGACTTCAGTTGATGCGAACATGGGTGAAACTCAACTAACCCGTCAGGGTTTAGAGTTTGATACTCGCGCACAGACTGGTGTTCTTACTGAGGACATGCCGAAGCAACAGACCAAGACTACCGTAGACCCATCCGTTATGAACATGGCTGAAGAACGCGATTACTAATGTCAGAAGATAACTTCCTTCAACCTGAAGACGATACCACTGTCTCTCTTGTAAATCCTGAAGAGCAGTTTCCCGGACTTGCGGGGTATGTTCAGGCTAAATACAAAGAGGCTGAAACAGGACGGTATGCGTATGAGCAACGATGGTTGCAGTCGTATAAAAACTTCCGTGGTATCTACGACTCTACTACACAATATAGAGAGTCGGAAAAGTCAAAGGTGTTCGTCAGGATAACCAAAACAAAGGTTCTTGCCGCATACGGACAAATTACGGATATCCTGTTTGCAAACAAGAAGTTCCCATTGGTGGTGCAAGCAACCCCTGTGCCTGAGGGCATAGCAGAGTTTGCTCACATGGAAACACCCCTAGACCAAGCACAACAGCAACAGTCTGACCCTTTTGGTTTCGAGGGGGATGGTCGACAGCTTCCACCGGGAGCATTGCAAGCAGATTTTCTAGGTGGCTTGAAGGAAGAATATGCTGGTCTACCACTAGCGGAAGGCCCTGCAAAGATGGGTGAACCGCAGATTAGTCCAGCACAGAAGACAGCGTTGGCGATGGAGAAGACTATCCATGACCAGCTTCTTGATACTAACGCAGTAAACGTTTTTCGTAAAACCATATTTGAATCGGCTCTTCTTGGCACGGGTGTCATCAAAGGGCCACTTAACTTTTACAAGCGTGTCCACAAGTGGGGACGTGGAGAAGATGGACAACGGCAGTACATGCCGTATGAGAAGACTGTACCACGTATAGAAATGGTATCTGCGTGGGACTTTCATCCTGACCCATCTGCTACAAGCATCGATGACTGTGAATACGTCATAGAACGTCACAGATTTAACAGACAACAGCTACGTGCGCTAATAAAACGCCCCTACTTCAGGGCAGAGGCGATTGAAGAGACACTAGCTAAAGGTCCTAACTACGAGGATAAGTATTATGAGGATGCTATCCGTGAGGACGAAACAGAGGCGTACGCTTCTGAGAATAGGTATGAGGTTTTAGAATACTGGGGAGTCTTGGACTACTATCTAGCCAAGGAAGCAGGATTCAAAGAAGCAGATACAATGTCAGAGTTTGACGAACTACAGGTTAATATCTGGGTTTGTGGTAATATGATTTTACGTTGTGTCCTGAATCCGTTTACTCCTGCACGTATTCCATATCATGTGTTTCCATACGAGGTAAACCCTTATCAGTTATGGGGCGTTGGTGTTGCAGAAAACATGGAAGACGCACAGAAACTGATGAACGGTCACGTTCGTATGGCTATCGATAATCTAGCTCTTGCGGGTAACTTGGTGTTCGACGTAGACGAAGCAAGCCTTGTCCCCGGTCAGAACATGGACATCTTCCCCGGAAAAATTTTCCGAAGGCAATCAGGTGTCACTGGCACGGCTATCAACGGTTTGAAGTTTCCGAACACTGCAGGCGAGAACTTGCAGATGTATCAGATTAGTAGACAACTGGCAGATGAGGAAACAGGTATACCGTCCATTGTACATGGACAGACAGGCGTTACAGGCACAGGACGCACTGCGGCAGGGCTATCGATGTTGATGGGTTCTGCAGGATTATCGATGAAGACTGTGATAAAAAATATAGATGATATGTTATTAAAACCGCTAGGAGAGGCTTATTTTCAATGGAACATGCAATTCAACGACGATGCCCCGGATATTGTGGGGGACTTGGAGATAAAACCGAGGGGTGTTGCTGCTGTAATGCAGAAGGAAGTGCGGAGTCAGAGGCTTACAACCCTCCTGCAGACTGTCGCCAACCCGATGCTTGCGCCCTTTATCAAAATACCTAATTTAATGCGAGAACTTGCTATCTCTCAGGATATAGACCCTGATAGTTTAGTTAATGATGCTAACGAAGCACAACTGTATGCTAAAATGTTACAAGGAATGATGGCAAATGCTCAACAAGAAGCAAGCGCAGAAGATAGCCCCGCTGGTGCAGGGCAAGGAGTGGGAAGCCCTGAGGGAGTACCTGATGGACCTCCGCGAACTGACGATTCAGGGCGTGGTAACGGCACAATCGGAGTCGGAACTGCTCCGAGCGCAGGGGAAGCTGGCTTTACTGGAAATGCTCCTGAAGCTCAAGAGTAGTCACGAGGCTGTAGTTCGTAGTCAAATCGAAAGGGAAAACGATACGTTCGTTTATGAGTAATGATAGATAGAATTGACATAGGAGAAGCTCCACGGATAGGCCCGCCAAGGGCTGAACCTACTACGTTTACGTATACAGGAGCTACTGCTCTCACTCCTGAACAGTATCAATCTCAGTTTGTAAACTATGCTAATCAATATGTAGGTCTACCATCCTTAGAAAAAGAAACAGGAATATCTGTAACAGCACCCACTGTTGAAGAAGCTCAAGCAGGAGTACAGGCACGCGAGGATGACGATGATATACCGTCATTCATAAAAGCTGGTTTAGATAGAGAAGAAGTAACTTTCGGAATTGATAGCATAAGTTTTTCCAATGATGCAAAAAATTATAGTTCATATGTAGATTATTTGAAAGGCACAGGTAAAGCTGACCGAATAGATGTAGTAGAAAATCTGTATTCTCCAATTATGGAAGGTGACTTTAAAGATATAGATTTATCTGAAGCAGATTTATTCAGAAGTTTAAGAGAAGCCCCCAGAGAGTTACAGGAAGATATAAAAGGTCTTTCCAAAACCTTTAAGGAAGAAGGCGTAAAAGGGGTAGTTAACAAATATGGAGAACCTGTTGCTGAAAAAGTATTATCATCCATTACAGGTGCGTTGGCAGGACCTCTAGTAGGAGCAGGTGTGTCAGGAATACTAGGTGGTACTTCAGAGCAAAATGCTTTTGGTAAAACTTCATTTAGACCCAGTGGTATTCTTGGTGCTTTCTATGATTTAAATTCCGCAAGACAATTTCAAGATATGCTTCATATTCGTGCCTCAGAAGAGGCAGGTTTAGCATCAGGAGATTACTTTGCTAATGATAGAGGTTTTGCTATGGCGATAGGTAATTTTGGAATTACGCGTCGCCCGGGAGCAAACTTTTATACGGGCAACAGAAGAGGCATGTCTCATAAACAAATAAAAGACCTTGAGGCAATATCTAAAGGTTATCTCCCAGAATCGTACAGATTTACCCACGATAAGGATGGACAGAGTAGTATCTTTTTATCTGGGGATACAAAAATAAATCAACGTATATCTGATGATGGTGGATTGATGGTAGACCCCAATAATCCTATGGCTGGCTTTTATAAGGGTGACGGAACGTTCTACAGTCCTAGATTTGGTTATTCTAAGTATGGAATGAGAAAAGATATTCAGAAGCTTGCTGATAAGTATGGTATTGATACTACCCTAGCAGAACAGGCACTAAAAGATGCAAGGGCAGGTAAGGGTACACTAGCAGGTAATATATTTAAGATTAAACGAGATACTGCTGATAAGGATGAGAAGGGTGAGTCAAGTTTTGTACCAACTCCTAAACCATCAGTGCCATCAACTAAACAAGAGAAACAAAAGAGAAACGAACAAATAAGAAAAGATGATGAGAGAGAACAGGCAGACATAAGAGAAGTTCAAATGTTAGAAGCAGGTGGAGATTTTGTCGATGCGTTTAACACAGGCGGTTTCATAGGCATGAATGTAGGCGGTTTAGCCGCTTCTAAGTCAGGTTTTGTAGATGGTGTGCCACCTAGTCAGGCTACAGATGCTCAAGAGGTAGCAGATGACAAGGAAGGGAAGTTACCAGAGGGTGCATATGTTATAAATGCTTCTGCAGTCACGTTCGCAGGAGAAACAGACATTATAAATATGTTGCGAGAGGCACAAGAAGAGGCTGTTCGTCGTGGGGTAACTCCTGAAAACCCCAAGGCAAGTTCGATGATTGATGTTGCGGTATCTCGCGGGGAAGTTGTTGTAGCCCCATATCTTGTAAACATAATAGGCAAGGACAGACTAGAGAAGATAAACAATCGTGGTGTTAAAGATACTGAGCGAAAGATAGAGGAGAATGGTCAACAAACTCAAGGAGTTTCTAGGGGTGGGTTTTTAGGTTACGCGACAGGCACTGGGACACTATCCCCTACTGTAACATCTCCACAAGAACCTTATGAAGCACCCCCTCTCCCCCCAATGACTCACACCATATATGATAATACATACTTTGGGTACAGATTTGGCGATATTATAGATGCGATACGTCCAGTAGAAATACAGGGATTTGAAAAACAACCATATATATTTACAGGTGTTAAAGTAAAGGGACGTAAAGGTTCTTCTGCATTCGGTCCTATGCAAATAACAGCATCTACCCTACGTGATTTAAAAGAACGCAGTGGGGATTACCAAATGTTTAGCGATGAAGCAAAGGAATATGTAGATAAACTTATCACACAGGGTAGAGATAAGGTGAATCTAGAATTGTATAAAAAGGCCTATATAGATACTCCTACAGGCAGAAAAGAAAAATTTGTTAGTGCAGAGGATAGACGTAAACTGCAAGGACTAAAAGCGGGAGTTATACCCATTGAAGAGCATAAAAAATTTTACGAAATGGTAGCTAACGCTACTCTCAAACAAAAGTTACTTGACCATGACACACTAGAAGACGCTATATCTTCTTATGGAGAGGGTCTGGAATACGCCAGTAAAGTTCTGAAGAATTTAGGTGTATTACGAAAGAATTAGTCAGCTACCCGTAATACGGCCCTGACATAACCGAAGCGGCTACCTACAAGCCAAGTAGCCCCGCATGATGAGGTAAATAAAATGGCAAAAGCAAGAGGCTACAGAGCCAACAAATCTAACGACTCTTTCGGAGTTGTAAACAACCCAAACTTATATCGTGGAAAGTACAAAGAAGAGGTATACAAAGACGATGAAGAAGATACAGAAAATGTTGAAGCTTCCGCAGAAGATACTCAACCTGACCCTGCAACAACTGCAGCTACTCAGGATGCAAATAGCTTTGTCACTAAGTCAGAGCCTACAGAGCCTGAACACGACTATAAGAAACGGTATGACGACCTTAAAAAGCATTATGACACGAAACTGTCGGAGCATAAAGAAGAGCTTGCGTCTCTTCGTAAAGCGATGCAGGAGCGTGCTGTCGAGATGCCAAGGGGAGTAACCCCACCAAGAACTCAAGAAGAACTCGACGAGTTTAAGGAACGTTACCCTGACGTGTTCGACGTAGTGCAAACGGTTGCGTCTATGCAGACGGAATCACAGGTGTCCAAACTTCGTGAGGAGATAGGCACTATCAAAGAACGGGAAAAGGAGTTGGAAAAGCAGAAAGCCTACGAGGAACTGCTAAGACTACACCCTGACTTTGACGAGCTTAAATCCAGTAAGGAGTTTCTAGGATGGCTCGAAGAGCAACCTACAACTATCGCAGAAGGTATTTACAAGAACAATACTGACGCAAAGTGGGCGGCTCGTGTAGTAGACCTTTACAAGGCTGATACTGGTCTTGTTAAAACTAAAAAGAAGCGGCAGGAAAGTGCGGCAGATGCCGTAACAAAAACTCCTGCTAGAGAAGTACAAACGAACCCTGATGCAGGGAAACGCGTCTTCAGTGCTTCGGAAATTCGCAAGATGAAACCTTGGGAGTATGAGAAGCTAGAAGCTGAAATAGACTCCGCAAGGCTTGAAGGGCGAATAAACTTCAACTCATAACCTCAAAAAGGAAGGTATGAACTATGGCTTTTAATAGCACATCAGGACATAATAACTTGCCGAGTGGCAACTTTACTCCTGAAATTTTTAGCCAGAAAGTTCTCAAGTTCTTCCGTCGTGCTTCGGTTGCAGAAGATATTACTAATACCGACTACGCTGGCGAAATTGAAAACTTTGGCGATACGGTTCGCATTATTAAAGAACCAACAATTACTGTGGCAAGCTATGCGCGTGGTGCAGTGATTAATCCACAAGATTTGGCTGACGACCAAACAACTATGGTTGTCGACCAAGCGAATGCTTTTGCGTTCAAGATTGACGACATTGAAGAGCGTCACTCGCACGTAAACTTTGAAGCGTTAGCAACCTCATCAGGTGCTTTCTCCTTGAAGCGTAAGTACGATGCGAATATTCTTCAAGCTATGGCTGATGGTGCTGGTATTACTGGTACAAGCACTAGTATTGGCTCTGCCTCTTCACCTGTAGATATTACAGGTTCAGGCAACGAAGATGCCGCAGTCAACTTATTGTTGTCTATGGCTCGTCTAATGGACGATAACTCTGTACCAGAGGAAAATCGTTGGTTCGTAGCACCACCAGTGTTCTATGAGAACATGTTCAAAGCTGGTGCGAAGTTTGCTGAAGTTCAGGTAACTGGTGACGCAACTTCACCACTCCGCAATGGTCTTGTAATGCAGGGCAACATTGCTGGGTTCAACTGTTATAAGTCTACTGTACTTAATAACTCTGGCACTGATGTTGTGACTATAACTTCTCAGGATACTACTAATGACTTTGTAGTTCTTGGTGGACATATGTCCTCAACCTCAACCGCATCTCACATCGCTAAAACCGAAGTGGTGCGTTCAACTGAAACTTTTAGCGACATCGTACGCGGTCTTCATGTGTTTGGACGTAAAGTCCTACGCCCTGAAGCACTAGCTGTTGGTGTTGTTAAGACTGACTAATAGGGAGACTTATAAATGGCTGACTATACTGTTACTGGTGCTGTTGCTGGTGTCTCTCTTGGCATCAAGCCTCAGATAGTCGAGGTAGTTCTCGATTTTTCAAGCACAAACTTGACCACTTCTGATTCAGTCGAAGTGTTTGAGATGAAGGCTAACACACTTGTTCTAATGGCAGGTGCAGAAGTTTTAACTGCAACATCTAACTCAGGATGCGTTCTCGATTTAGGGGATGACGCTGACGATGATTTGTATGTTTCTGCTCTAGACGCTACAGGAACAAACCAAGAAATCAATGCGGCTTCAAAATTTTATAGTGCCGCAGATACGATTGACTTGATTGTCAATTCAGCAACTTTTGATGGTAAAGTTCGTGTCTTTGCTGTCATCGCGGAAATGGGTACTGCAGAAACTGCAGCCTCGTTTGCGTAATAAAACTTGGGGGCAGGGCAACTTGCCCCCTCTTATCGTAAGGATATAATCATGGGTCAACGTAAGGGTCTATACGCCAATATCGCGGCTAAACGCAGACGTATCAAAGCAGGCAGTGGAGAGAAAATGCGTAAGGCAGGTAGTAAGGGCGCACCTACAACAGCTAATTTTAAACGTGCGGCACAAACAGCAAGGAAAAAGTAATGGCACGTAAACGCGACAACATGCCAAAACGAAACAGGAAAAACTTCCGACCAACAAAGGCGGGAGCAGGCATGACTGAGGCGGGTGTCAAGGCTTATCGTAGGAAGAACCCCGGAAGTAAGCTCAAGACTGCTGTCACAGGTAAAGTCAAAGCAGGAAGCAAGGATGCGAAGCGTCGTAAGTCTTTCTGTGCTAGGTCTGCAGGACAGATGAAGAAGTTTCCAAAGGCAGCTAAAGACCCAAACAGCCGTCTACGTCAAGCTCGTAAGAGGTGGAAATGTTAAACATGATAGTAGGACCTGTTGCGGATTTGGCAGGGACTTGGCTAAAGGGTAAAGTAGAAGAGAAGAAAGCTCAATCAGCAACTAAGGTAGCCAAAGCACAGGCTGAAGCTGTGGTCATGCAGAAGAAGGCTACGGGTGAGATTGATTGGGATTTGGAGATGGCGAAGGGTAGCCAATCCTCGTGGAAGGACGAGTGGTTGGTAATTTTATTTAGCATACCGCTTATACTGGCGTTCATCCCCGGAATGGAAGAGGTAGTATCGAATGGTTTTGCTCAGTTGGAATCAATGCCTCAATGGTATCAGTACAGTCTTGGCGTTATTGTTGCCGCTAGCTTCGGTGTGCGTTCTGCTACAAAGTTGTTTGGGAGAAAATAATGGCGGCAGAAACAATATTAAAATACAAGATAGTACCACGATTAATGATGCTTGTTATGACAGTGATGTATATAAGAGTTATAGAGTGGGGGATGTCCTTAGAAGACTTGAGTACACAACAGAGTGCGATGATAAGCGTAGTATCAGGTGCAATGACGGGGGCGTTTGCAGTGTGGTTAGGGTCGGAGACTAAGAAATGAATCTAGATAAGTTGAGAGAAGAACTGGCTGAAGACGAGGGCTGTAAGTATGAAATATACCTTGACCATCTGGGATTGCCCACATTTGGAATAGGGCATCTGATTACTAAGAACGACCCTGAGTACGGCAAGGACGTAGGAACTGTTATAGAACAGAGCCGTGTACAATCTGCATTTAATTTAGATATTGCCGTAACAATAGAGGACTGTCACAGGCTTTACAAAGACTTTGATGACTTGCCAGAAGAGGCACAGTTAATCATAGCAAACATGATGTTCAATCTTGGTTATCCACGCCTATCTAAGTTTAAGGGTATGAAGGCAGGAGTTGATGCTCGAAGCTGGTCTAATGCGGCTGATGAGATGGTTGACTCGCGTTGGTATACGCAAGTGCCTAACCGCGCACGACGTTTAGTAGACAGGATGAGGCAAATAGAAAACGATGCCTGATTTAAATGTTGTCAAGTTTGTAAGCAAGATAATCCCCTTAGGAACATCCACAACGCCTATATATACATGCCCTACAAATCATACGGCTGTCATAAAACTTCTTGCATTTTCTAATAAGGACATTACTGATAGGACGTTTGACCTGTCAATTACTGTGTCTGGTGGTTCTGCACAGCAGATATTGGATGCGTTTAACATAGCTACAGCCACAAACATTGTATACGTATTTGACGACGGAAAACCATTCTTTATGAATGCGGGGGATGCACTATCTGGGGTGGGTTCTAGTGCAAGTCAAGTTATAGCTCTTGTAGCTATAGAAGAATTATACGACCCGAATAAATAGGAGAGGAGTATGCCACTTAACAAAAAAGGAAAAGAAATCATGTCTTCTATGAAGAAAACTTACGGAGCGAACAAAGGTGAACAAGTCTTCTATGCAACCGCAAACAAGGGCAAAATCAAGGGTGTTGAAGAAAAAGCGAAGGGTGGCAAAGTTAGAAAAGCTAGCAAATCGTCGAAGCCTAAAACGAAGAGCAAGAGTAGAGTTAATGAAGCTGGCAACTACACTAAGCCCAGTATGAGAAAAAGATTATTTAATAGAATAAAGGCTGGAACTAAGGGCGGTAAGGCTGGGCAGTGGTCAGCAAGAAAAGCACAGTTGCTTGCTAGTGAATATAAAAAAGCAGGCGGGGGTTACAAATAGCTGTAAAGTTTGAAAGGAACTTAAATGCTAGCAGAAACTATGGCAGGTATCACACTTGTCAAAGCGAGTGTGGACGGGATAAAAAAAGCTATCAACACTTGCAATGATATAGGAGATATTGCAAAGTATATAGATGGGTTGTTCGAGGGCGAACAGCAAATACAGAAAAAACGAAGTAAAGCGCAGAAAGACCCGTTTGCTGTAAATACTATTGCAGAAGAAACAATCAATGCTAAACTTGCACAAGAGCATATGCAGGAGATGAAGAACCTGATAAATATGCGCTTTGGCCCCGGTGTCTGGGAAGGAATCATAGCGGAACGAGCTAAAAGAATACAGCAAGCAAAAGAGGCAGAACGACAGGCACGTTTAGAGAAGATACGTAGACATAAAGAACTTGTGCATAACGTAGAAATAGGCAGTGCAGTTGTGGCAGGATGTGTCGTTTTTATCGGATTACTTGTCTTCATAATTATGACTTTATAAACTACTTGCTAAATCTCTGTCTGGTTTATATAATAGAGTATTTAGGAGTTTTTTATGAACGCCCCGTTTATCCTAGACACTTTACATACCCGATACAAGACTGCTGTTGAAAGGTCTTTAGATAGAATAAAATTACTAGTAAAGAATAAGCCTTGGTCATGGGATGAGATAGACGATGCTCTGGATAAACTACACAGGGATGAGTCTCGCGAACAAACTTTACTGTATGTAATGAAGATGGTGGAGAAAGAAAATGGCCTTAAAAAAGAGCCAACGTTCTTTAAAGAACTGGACAAAGCAGAAATGGAGAACGAAGAGTGGGAAACCGTCCAGTAAAACTGGAGAACGGTATCTACCGACAGCAGCTATCAAGGCGTTGTCGCCACAGGAGTACGCGGCTACCACGCGTGCTAAAAGAAAAGGAACTAAGGCTGGTAAACAGCACGTCAAACAGCCTAAAAAGATACGTGCTAAAACAAAACGATATAGATAAGGAGTAAACTATGTCTGCAAAATCCGACTACTTGGAGAAAAGGGTGTTAGACCACTTCTTAGGAACATCCTCTACATCCGCACCTAGTAACGTGTATCTGTCTCTGCACACTGCCAATCCAACAGATGATGCTTCTGGAACAGAATTGTCAGGTAACGGCTATTCACGTCAAGTAATAACTTTCAATGCGGCACACGCCACTAACGGCACAGCTACTAACAGCTCTGTAGAAGAGTTTACAGCTAGTGGTGGAAACTTTGGAACAGTAACTCACTTTGGTATATGGGACGCTTCTTCTAGTGGTAACATGCTATACTACGGTGCTTTAACAGCATCTAAGACTATAGCAGATGGGGACACTCTACGCTTTGCTGCAGATTCGATAACTATCACTGAGGCATAATAACTATGGCACTTGTTGTTGCTGATAGAATAAAAGAAACGACTACCACCACAGGCACGGGTACGTACACTCTTGGGGGTGCGTCTACTGGCTTTGAGGCTTTTTCTGTTATTGGTAACGGGAACACCACCTACTATTGCTGTACGGACGGTACAGACTTTGAGGTGGGTATAGGTACATATACAGCAAGTGGTACGACACTCGCTCGTACAACCATACTTCAGTCTAGTAATTCTGACAGTGCTGTAAACTGGGGGTCTGGGACACGAGATATCTTTGTAACACAGCCAGCAGAGAAGGCAGTGTTTAGAGATGCGAGTGGGCATATAATTGCATTAGATGGGCGCAATCTAACCAGTTTGAATGCCTCTGAAATATCCAGTGGTACGTTACCTGAAGATAGACTTCCTGATGGCGGTGCAGGAGCGGCTACATACGGTTCGACTGCTAACGGAACAAAAATAGATACCATCACTCTTGATGCTAAAGGTAGAGTTACGGCAGTAGCAACGGGTTCAACAGGTGACATAGAAGGAGTAACCGCAGGTACTGGTCTTAGCGGTGGCGGTTCTAGTGGCACAGTAACACTAAATCTAGATTTCTCCGAACTAACAGACATGACAGGAGATGTTTCTGGCACAACGGAGTTTATCTTACAGAACGGCACAACTGAGTCTCGTAAAGCCGCAAGTGAAATTGGGTTATCCGCTTTTGATAACGATGCAGGATTTACAACCAACACAGGCGACATAACAGGGGTTACGGCTGGTACGGGACTATCTGGTGGAGGAGATTCTGGGAGTGTAACACTAAACGTGTCTGGTCTTACCGTCTCTGAATTAGCCGCAAACAGCTTAACAACCAGTGCGGAATCGTTTGCAGACAACGACACAACACTGATGACTAGTGCGGCTATTAATGATAGAATAGAGAGTTTTGGTTATACAACTAACACTGGAGATATTACTGGGGTTACGGCTGGAACTGGTTTAAGCGGTGGTGGTAGTAGTGGTTCTGTAACATTAAACGTGTCTGGCCTAACTGTATCCGAATTAGCCGCAGATAGTTTAACAACCAGTTCAGAATCATTTGCAGACAACAATACAACGCTGATGACTAGTGCGGCTATCAACGACAGGATAGAGTCATTTGGATATTCCACCACTACAGGCACAGTTACATCTGTCGGTACTACAGGAACAGTAAATGGTATTACCTTAACTGGCACAGTTACAAGTAGCGGAAACCTAACTTTAGGTGGTACGCTTGGTAGTATAACTGTAAGTCAACTTGCAGGGTCAGCTCTAACAACTAGTGCGGAATCATTCGCAGACAACGATACCACTCTAATGACTAGTGCCGCTATCAATGACCGCATAGAATCATTTGGATACACAACGAATACAGGAGATATTACAGGGGTAACTGCTGGTACAGGATTATCTGGGGGTGGCTCTTCTGGTGGTGTAACATTAAACGTATCAGGGCTTACCGTTTCTGAATTAGCGGCAGATAGCTTAACAACAAGTTCAGAATCATTTGCTGACAACGATACCACTCTAATGACTAGTGCCGCTATTAATGATAGGATAGAGTCATTCGGGTATTCTACAACTACAGGTACAGTTACGTCAGTTGGCACTACAGGAACAGTAAACGGGATTACTTTAACAGGTACGGTTACAAGTAGTGGGAATTTAACACTAGGTGGTACACTTGGCAGTATTACAGTTAGTCAATTAGCGGGTAGCGCAGTTACAACAAGTTCTGAGTCATTCGCAGACAATGATACCACATTGATGACCAGTGCGGCCATAAATGACCGTATTGAGAGTTTCGGCTACACAACAAATACTGGTGACATCACTGGTGTAACTGCAGGAACAGGTTTATCGGGGGGTGGTTCTTCAGGCAGTGTGACGTTAAATGTGTCGGGTCTTACTGTTTCCGAACTGGCGGCAGATAGTTTAACAACAAGTTCTGAGTCGTTCGCAGATAACGACACAACACTTATGACTAGTGCCGCAATAAATGACAGAATAACCTCTTTTGGCTACACAACGAATACAGGAGATATTACTGGTGTAACAGCAGGAACTGGTTTATCAGGTGGTGGTTCTTCAGGTGCTGTAACATTAGCTGTAGATTTGTCCGAACTTACAGATATGACTCAAACTATGGTTGGTACTGATGAGTTTATTGTACTAGACAACGGTGCAGATAGACGCAAAGCAGCTAACGAAATACCGTTAAGTATATTTAACGATGACCGTACCCAGATAGATTATGGATTAATTACAGGGGCAGTAACAGCCACTAATGACTACGGAGCGATAACCTAATGGCTACTCAAATACAATTCAGAAGAGGGACAACATCTGAACACAGTTCTTTTACAGGGGCTGTCGGAGAAGTTACTGTCGATACCGATAAGGATACAATGGTTGTCCACGATAACTCACAAGCAGGGGGTTATGCTATGGCTAACCTCAAGACAGCACAAGAGTTTACAGCAACGCAGAATTTTAATGCAACCACACTTACTGATGCTTCTACAATATCTTGGGATGCAAGTGCTAATCAAGTAACGAGTGTAACGCTTGGTGGTAACAGAACATTGGGTGCGGCCAGTAATCAGATAGATGGTGGGGTGTACGTTATATCTATAATACAGGATGGCACTGGTTCTAGAACAGTTACCTTTAACAGCAACTATAAATTTGTAGGTGGTTCTGCTCCTACCTTAACCACAGATGCAAGTGCTAGAGATGTCTTAGTGTTTGTTAGCAATGGAACAAATATGTTTGAAATAGGAAGGGCATTGAATGTATCATGAGTAGCTTATTAAATATAGCGGCTGGTGGGGACAGCGGTGCAGGTTTTTATGAGTTTCCCATTGACCAATCTTTGCGTTTTAATGGAAGTTCAACGTATTTAAGTAGAACCCCAGCCAGTGAAGGAGACAGAAAGCATTGGACATTTAGTGCGTGGGTAAAAAAATGTGCAGTAGGCACTTTTCAATGTTTGCTTTCTTCTGGAACTGTGTCGACTGGTAGTAATGGTATTTTCATAATATATTTTAGCACTGATGATAAGTTATATGTTTATAACGATGCTAACTATGGCGTTTATAGTCATAGATTTAACACAAATGCCGTATTTCGTGACACGAGTGCTTGGTATCATGTTGTTGTTAGTGCAGATGCGGATAATTCTACAACCGCAAACAAAATGAGAATATACATCAATGGAACTCAGCAGACTGATTTAACCACCACCACTGCTTTTACAGATGTAAATTATGGGTTAAGTGCCGCAGTAGAGCATAACATAGGACGTTACAGGTATAATAGTAATGGCTATCTTCACGGTTATATGGCTGAAATAAATTTTATTGACGGCACAACTCTTGACCCAACTAGCTTTGCCGAAACTAAGAATGGGGTTTGGGTTCCGAAAGATACCTCTAGTTTAACATTTGGTTCACAAGGTTACAGATTACAATTTAGTCCATCATCTGTTACAACAAAATTTTCAGATGACTTTGCGGATAATATTGATGACTGGACTAATGAAGAAATTGGTAGCATGGGAGTAAGTAGTGGCAATCTTACCGTAACCAGCTATGGTAGTGGAGCCAGTGGAGGCAGTGTTTATGGAGGTCCTAATATATATACAGATGTATCTAGTCATAATATAGGAGACTTCCGTTTTATTATAGATACCCTAAGTGTTGGAAATGTATCTTCGGATTTACACCTAACACAAATTTATTTAACAGATGCCAGTGATAATACAATATTTACTTTTTATTTTTCAGATGGTCATGTAAATAACTCCAATACTCAACAAATTTCTTGGGGAGGTCATACTATAGCGGGGCCTACGGCTGGTTTATCCATATCTAGTCAGTATATAATTATAGAACGATTAGGGTCAGAACTTCGTTTGTTTAGTACGTTATACGGTTCATACCTAACGACAGGTGCATCTACGGAAAATGTTAAAAGAATCTACATTATGCATAAAAGGTATCCCGGATATAACTATCCAACCTTCACTCTAAGTGGTATCTCCATTGCATCACTAGATAATGCTTATTATGAAGATTCCTCTGGTAATTCTCACGATTGGACGCCAGTAAGTCTTGAAGATTTTGACATTATATCAGACAGCCCTACAAATAATTATTGTATTCTTAATAACCTAACTTTAAATGCAGGTGCATCTTCTAGTGGCTCTTTGTCTGAAGGAAATTTAAAGTGGCTTGGTACTTTCAATAATGACAATGTTTTTGGAACACACGCTGTTTCTTCTGGAAAGTGGTATTATGAATTAAGGATACTTGCTTATGCAAATAATTTAGTAGCAGGGTGGTCAACGACACAGGAGCTAGGAAACTATACTGAATTAGCATTAGTTTACTACAATAGCGCGGCTATTAGACAAGGCACTAAAACAGTTGTTTGGGATACAGATGTTACAACAGGATTGACATTTGCTGTTAATGACATAATTGGTTTTGCATTAGATATTGATTCTGGCAATTTGAAAGTTTATCAAAACAATACACTAGTTTCAACAATTACGCTTCCAACAGATAAAGGAGATGAATGGATACCAGCCTTCGGTGATTCATCTACTTATGACTCATCTTTTGTTGTTAATTTTGGGCAAGATAGCACTTTCGTTGGTGCTGTTACGGCTGGTGGTTACTCAGACGGAAACGGCTATGGTGACTTCTACTATGCTGTACCATCTGGGTATCTTGCATTAAACTCGGCTAATCTTCCTGAACCTGCGATTTCACCTTTGAATAATAAACTTCCAGAAGATTACTTTAATACCGTTTTATACACAGGGGATGACTCAACTAGTCAAGCAATTACAGGTGTAGGTTTTCAACCAGATTTTGTTTGGTTAAAATCACGAACAAGTGCTTCATTAAGTCACGCAATTTTAGATAGCGTTAGGGGAGTAAATAAAAGTCTATTTCCTGATGACACAAGCTCAGAAAATAGCGGTGTAGTTTTTCCTAGTTTTGACAGTGATGGATTTACTGTGTCTGACAGTGGTGGTAACTGGACAAATGAAGATTCTAACAATTTTGTTTCTTGGAATTGGAAAGCAGGAGGTTCTTCACCTTCTAGAACTTATACGGTCAAAGTAGTTTCAGATAGTGGTAACAAATACAGATTTGACGATTTTGGTTCTAGTGCTGTGACATTAGAATTACAAGAGGGTGGTACTTACATATTTGACCAATCCGATAGCTCCAATAGTGGACACCCACTACGATTTTCTACAACATCAAATGGAACACATGGGGGTGGCACTGAGTACACAACAGGTGTAACAACTGCTGGCACTCCGGGAAGTTCTGGCGCATACACTCAAATCGTTGTTGCGGCTAGTGCGCCAACTCTTTATTATTATTGTACAAACCATAGTGGCATGGGCGGTCAGGCTAACACAAATTCAACGTTTGGTTCTTCTAACTTTAATGGTACGATTCAATCTGTTGATAGTACAAATACAGAATCTGGGTTTAGCATTGTATCTTACACTGGTAATACCTCTGCTGGTGCAACGGTAGGACACGGTTTAAATGGTGTACCAGAATTGGTGATTGTTAGAAACAGAGATGCCACTGCAAACTGGTTTGTTTATCATCATCATGCTAATGGTGTAAACTCAAGCGACCCAGAAACAGATTATCTTGTTTTAGAAAACAGTCAAGCAAGACTTGATAATGCTAATCCTTGGAATGATACAGCACCCACATCCACTGTCTTTACTATTGGGGCAAATGGTTGGACGAATACCGCACAAAATTATATAGGGTATCTTTTCCGTAGCATTGAAGGATTTAGTAAAGTCAGTGCCTACAACGGCAACGGTAGCACAAATAATGCGTTTATCTACACAGGTTTCAGACCTGCTTTTATTTTAGGTAAAAGAAGTAATGCTGCTGTGAATTGGTTTATACATGACACCGCTAGAGACGTAGATAACTATACAATTCATCGTTTGTTTCCAGATTTACCGAATGCAGAAAATTCAAGTGAGGCTGAATCTACCTACGGAATAGATTTTTTATCTAACGGTTTTAAAGTAAGGGCAAGTCATACAAGTACAGGTGCAAGTGACGCATATATATTTTTAGCACTTGCTGAAATGCCTTTTAAATATGCGCGGGCAAGATAGGAGCAAAATTATGTGGAAATACAATAACAGAGTTATCAAGTTAGGAAGAGCTTGGTCTGATGGTTTTGGAAATCAATATCCATCTAACTGGCTTAGTTTAACAAACGATGAAGAAAAAAAAGCGGCTGGGTTGGTCTGGGAAAATGACCCAGCACCTTATGATAGAAGGTTTTTTATCTCTGCTACTACCCCAAAAGCAATCGATGATATTACTGATGATAACGGTGTAGTTGTAGAGGGATTGAAAACTGCTTGGAAAAAGAAGACGAAGGCTATGGCTAAGTCACTTTTAGAACCAACTGATTGGTACGTTGTTCGTAAAGCAGAGGATAGCACAACAACTATACCAACAAACGTTGCTACCTATAGGGCGGCTGTCAGAACTGCTTCTGGTACGATTGAGACAGCAATAGCCAATGCGTCTTCTCATTCCGCATTTATGGCACTGTTTGATGTACCAGTAGATAGCGATGGCAACCCTACAGGAAAAGCACCTATGAACAACTGGCCTGACCCACTGGATTGATAAATGTCCTTTTCTGTTCTCGCATTCTCTCAAGAACCCTTTGCTTCTTTTAGAGTCGCACAAGTTATAGATGCGGGAGCAAGTGTAACAGGTCAGGCAAGTGTATCTGTATCGGCTGTACGTGTACGGGCAGGAAGTGCAAGTGTATCGGGCGCAGGTTCGGTAGCAAGCACCGCGACAGCAAGACTGCTTGTTGAAGCAAGCATATCTGCTTCAGGAACATCTAGTGCAACAGGGCTAGGGCTACTCGAAGGTGAAGTAGCAATATCAGGACAGGCTAGTGCGACTACTAACCCTGTTATGATTGGAGATGGTAACGGAGCATCTAGTGGGCAGGGTACGACAACTGCAGGAGTTGTTAGGGTACGCGATGCAACCGCTAGCATATCAGGTGCAGGAACACAGACTAGCTCCGCAATAGGCATACTTGTAGCAGAGTCTAGCATATCTGCATCGGGACAGGCTACTTCTAGCGGTACTCTTCGTGCTGTAGCTAACGCAACTGCATCAGCATCAGGTACATCAAGTTCTGTCGGAACACTAGAAACTCCTGCAGGAGCATCTATATCAGGACAGGCTACTATTACAGGGGCGGGTCTAAGGGTAGTAGATGTAACCTCAAGTGTTACAGGACAGGGTAGTATAAGCTCTGCACCTACTCTAACCGCTAAAGGACTCAGTTCTGTATCA
>CENQ01060355.1_pt1 | contig 22208 bp, 23 predicted proteins | sample 356171 | NCBI WGS metagenome assembly CENQ01 (sample SAMEA2619802, study PRJEB7988) | marine metagenome | biome: marine biome (ENVO:00000447); feature: surface water layer (ENVO:00002042); material: "saline water (ENVO:00002010), including plankton (ENVO:xxxxxxxx)" | depth 5 m
GCACATGGGAACTTTATTGAATATGCTCTTATTTTTCTTGCTTTATCTTTTGCTCTCGAAATTATTGGCGAGATACCAGACTTAGCAATTATCATTTTGGGGGATTTATTCTTCTTTGCTAGAATTTCGCACGCTTATGCATTAACTGGTGGTGGACACGTCATTTTTAGACAAATGGGCATTCTTTTCTCATGGTTAGTGATATTGATTCAAGCAATATGGGCAATGATCATTTCAGGACCTGACTTGGTAACCAGTGTTTTTGGTTAAAACTTATATTCCAGAATAAGTGACTTCAACAGAGCTTTTTGAATTGACACTCGCTCTAAAAATTGTTCTTTGGGTTGAAGCAATAGTCTATTTAGGCTTGGGCATATTTGAAATTTTCGATGATTTTTTTAGAAAACTTCCATCATGGACAAATTTAAATGGAAAGTTAAATGCATACCTATTCATGGAAGACAAAATGCAGCATAAATTTCATGCCATAGTTTGTTTTTTTCTAGGCTTTATTGCTTTAAATGGCATCATTGAGGGTGCAGTTACTAGATTCGAAATAGAACTTTTGTTTGTTGGACTTGCATTAATCATGATGCTTCTTTGGATGATCTTACCTCCAGGAAAAATGGCAATTGCTATGCTTCTAACAAAGCCAGAGACATACCTCTCAGTCACCATGTTTTTATTATTTTCAGATCTTATAAGAATTGAGGTTTTCACCATCTGCGTTTTATTTAACATTTGGGGGCTAGCGGTATTTATCTTTAATACCAAAAAACTTATGAATCCTTACAATTACAAAAGATTTCGTGATGATGTTCTTGAAGCCGGTGTTCATGAAGACCGTGTAAAAGTTTATGACAAAATGACAGGATATAAAGAAGATTAGAGCAAGATGAATGATGCGTTAAAAAACATTCTTAATAGAAATTCTCCCAGAGAACTTTCAGAGCCTCATCCTTCAAAAGCGGAAATGAAGACAATTTATCAAGCAGCTTTGAGAGCCCCAGATCATGCCTGGCAAAGACCTTCAAGATTTATTCAAGTTACCGGAAAGGGACTGGAAAAACTATCGTCAATTTTTGTAGATTTTGCTAAGGAAAATATTGAAGGAGTTACCGATGAAACTCTACAAAAATATAAAGACGCTCCCTTTCGTGCCCCAATGATTATTATCTTGGTTTCAGAGATTAAAATTCATCCCAAAGTTCCTGAAATAGAACAAATGTTTTCTACTGCAGCAGCTGCGGAGAATATTTTATTAGCTTTAAATGCTCTCAATTATGCTGGAATGTGGCGAACTGGAGTATTTGCTCTAAACGAAAAAATTTCAAAATATTTAAAATTGAAAGATAACCAAAAAGTAATTGGTTATCTTTATGTAGGTACGGCTACAGGAAAACAAAAAAAAATTCCTGAAATGAATATTTCGGAATTCGTTACTGAGTGGATCTAACCTCTTGATGGAAAAAGTTTTTAAAAACTCTGATGGCCAGGAGTTAGCCGCTTCAACATATGGAAATAAAAAAAATCCTCTTGTTATTTTTCTCCATGGAGGAGGACAAACTAGATTTGCTTGGGAAAAGGTAGCTAAAAAAGTTTCCAGCAAAGGTTTCTATGTAATTACTTATGATTTAAGAGGGCATGGAGATAGCTTCTGGTCTGAAAAAGGAAATTACAGAGTCGAAGATCATAAACAAGATTTAGCAGCATTGCTCAAGAGCTTGAATAAACCCGCAAATTTAGTCGGCGCTTCTTTAGGCGGAATGACCTCTTTGTTATTTGTTGGTGACGAAAAATTATCTAGTTTTTGTAAAACTTTGATCATGGTTGATATCGGCATTTATCCAAACCAAGAAGGCTCAGAGAAGATTCTAGACTTTATGAGTTCAGCTAAAGATGGATTTGAATCTTTAGAAGAGGCTGCTAATCACATTTCAAAGTTTTTACCTCATAGAAAAAAGCCTAAAGACTTGTCAGGGCTTAACAAAAATTTAAGAAAGAAAGACGATAACCGATTTTATTGGCACTGGGATCCTAAATTTTTAGAAGAAAGAAAAGGAAGAAATAGTAAGGAGTATTTTAAACCTCTTGAACTGGCTGCTAGCAAAGTAAAACAACCAACTCTATTAATTAGAGGAGCTTTGAGTGATGTTTTGACAGACGAAGATAAGGATTTTTTTCTAGAAAAAGTAAAACATGCAGAATTTGAAGAGATTGAGAATGCCGCACATATGGTGGCAGGCGACAAAAATGATATTTTTCAAGAGGCTGTTTACAACTTTCTTAAAAAATATAATTAGTTATTGATTCTTTTTTAAAGAAATAGCTTAATAATGTCTATATGAGAGTTTTTTTTGGGACAGCTTTATTCTTTTTTGGACACCTGATATGCGCTAACTCAGATCCTGTTATTTGGAGTGGTATCGGTTACTTTGTAGATTCAGGAAAGACAAGCTCTATATATCCAAATTTAACTTCTCTGGAGAAAGAATTAAATCTTTCAAAACTTTTAGCCGATGAATTTTCTAAAAACGAGAACTTAATTATAGGAGGTTCTGAAAATACTTCTTCTGATGAAGGTTTTAACAGCGTACTGATTGCAGTAACTTCAGAAAAAATAAGATCAACTTATCGAGGCATAAATTCTTTGGATGGTAAAAATATTTGTGAGAGGTCATATCTATTAGGAACACAAGTTGTGTTGTATTCTGTTAGCAGCAAAAAGATACTAAAGTCTTTGCCTAATACAACTAAAAAAATTTACAGAGATGACTCAAAAAAAAGCCTTTGTAACAATGCTTCATTAGATTCAAAAATACATAAATCAAGATTTGCAGAGATCTTATGGGGCTTTGACTTGCCAAAAAATTCATCATCTAAAAATTTAGGTGACGTATTAACAGCTTTGAATCTATCTGAAAAAGGCATGCTTGCTAATCAAATTGACAACATAAAAAAAATAAAAAATGTTTATGAAAAAGGGATTCAACCAATTGGTGTAAGGAATGTAGTGATTCTAGAGCCAGCAATGAAACAACTGACTGGAAAATCATCTGGTTTCAATACTCACAAGGATTTCGTTTCTAAAGGAGAAATAAAAAAAGAATATAAAGAATGGCTGGGAACTATGTTTTCTCGCTGGCTTAGCCAATTCTTAAAAATTCCAGTTGTTCCTTACTATGAAGGTGAAGGGTTAACACTAAATTTAGGCACAACCTTCACGGATTCAGCAGAGGTCTTAAATCTAAAAAAACCAGAACTAAGTTATGGATTTGATTATGTATTGAGGAGTTTTGCTAAAGTAGATGCAGGTGAAAATGCAACGCAAAAAGGCAGTGTTTGGGCAGTTTACTCAGGAATGAAATTTGGGGTAGTTTTAGGAGATCAACCTGAAGATTTTAAAAGTTTGGCAAAAATTCCTATAACACAGGTCACTTCTAGACAATATAATAAAAGCGACATAATTTATGATTGGGATTTTTACGATCTTGCCACTCAAGTTGGCATGGCAAAATTAAGTGAAAATCTTGTAAAACAAGATAAAAAATGGTTAAAAAGTAGTTCAGAAATACCTAATAAAGATTTTAAAAAATTTTCAAAAACAATATTAAACAAGGTGGGATATGAAAAATAAGATAAGAATAATTATTTTTTCTTTAAGTTTATTGAGTTTAGGGCTATTTCCTACTTATGCAAGCACTGAGGTTGTTGTAAAAGGAACTGGCTTTAATTCTTTTTCAAAAGGATGTAGTAAAAATAAACCTAGAGACAAAGGCTTACATGAAGCAACTTTAGAAAAGGCTAAGAATAAAGCTTGGAAAAGGTTTGTTAGTAAGCAGGAAGACGATGTCATAGATATTTATGATGATAATGAAGATGAAATTTTAGAAAATTTAGAGGACTTTATTTTAGATTTATCTGTCCTAAACCAAGAATGTGATAAATCTAGCAAAACATATGAACTTATCGTTAGATTAACAGTTGACGACAGGGCATTTAAAAGATTTTTAACTAAGGCTACTGGAAACACCTCAAGACAAGGTGCGCTTGCAGGACAAAGAACACTTATCTTATTGTACCCAAGGATGGTTGATACAAGAATTGATCCAAGAAGAGCAGATGTTAACGAAACTAGATCTAGTTTCGTTGGAGATGAAGTAAGCGATGTGAATGAAAGCTCAGCCTCAATCTCAGAAAGGTCAGTTTCAAAAACAGCAAAAATCACAGGAGGAAGCACAACCGCTTCTAAAGTGATTTATAAAATGGGGAATAGACAAGATGCTCAAGCTTCTGCAACAAGAGCACTAAGAAGATTTAAAATGAGACCAGTTTTTCCTCAGAATCTTGTGGCAATTTCCGAAAGAGAAGGCTTAGATTCAAGTTTTTTAAATACATTGACGAATGAGTTCATCAAAGAGGGAAATTATTCTTTTGAAAGCTTGGCTAACTTAGAAACTTTTTCCATGGATATTGGAACATATCAATATATTGTCTTAGGCTCAATAGATCTTAGCGAGGCAAGGTTAGATCAACAATCAGGCTTGCCTAGAGTAACAGCAATAGTAAATATTGAGCTCTATGAAGCTACAATGGATGGTAACTTTGTATTGGCAACTGCAAATGAATCTTATAATGCAGTTGCCGAAACTCAGGAAGAGGCACAATCTGTGGCTTTAAAAAAAGCTGCTAAAACTGCTATAGAAGGATTATTTACTCAGATTTGATGAGTAGATATTAAATTAATATACTTAACTGATTTTTTTAGGAGAGAAAAAATGAAAAAAATTGCACAAACCTTTGTCATTACGACAATTTTCTTAATGTCGCCTATTAGTTTTGCTCAGTTTGGAGGACTAGGTGGTCTGAAAGATGCTATTGGAGGAGGAGATTCAAGTGAGGGAGGAAACGCACTAGAACTTCAACTTGAGCTAATTGCTGGCCTTGGAATAGCCTCCTACTCTTTTACAAAGGCAACAGAAAAATTTGCTGATGCCTTGCAACTAGATGCTCTAGCCAGAAAAGCAAAAGAACTTGGAAAAAAAGATCCTTCCAAAGATGAAAGTGTTATTGGAATTCATCTTGATTTTAATAATGAAGCTCTTGAACAAGTAAATGCAAAAATAGCAGAAGGTGCAGAACTCTCTGCCGAAGGAAAAAAAGATTTTGCTGAAGGTCTTTTGCCTTATGCTGCTGGAATGGCAGCAATGGTGAAAATGGCAAAAATAGCTCCTGAATTTCTTAAAGCTGCTGCAGATGAGATAAAAAGTATTAAAAACCCTATGCAAATTATAAAAATCAAAAAACAGTTTGACTTAGGAATGAAAACTGGAAAAAAAGTTCCACCAACTTTTAAAATGCTTGGCGATACTACTAAAACGGTTTTTACGTTTGCTAAGAAAAATGGTATCTCAACTGGAGCACAAGAGAAGCAAATGAAAGGAGCTGGAGTTACAACAGATTTTTAAAGGATAGCAGAAATTGTTTTTTCTAAGGAAAGCTTCATTCGTTTTCATTTGGCTATTTTATTTGAGCTTTGCTTTTAGTCAGATAGAAACCGTATCAGTAAATTCCAAAGGCTATGGAGACGGGCCAGAGTCTGCATTAAATTCTGCTTTGACTCAGGCTATCGGACAAGTGAATGGAAGATCCATAGATTCTGATACTTTACTTACGACAACAGAAAAAACCTCCACTAAAAATGATGAATCAGATTACCTTTCTAGTCGAGATTTCAAAGAATCAATCAAATCTAAAACTAAAGGAGTAGTAGAAAGTTATTCGATAATATCTAATGCAAAAGATGATTCTGGTTTATGGGTTGCTGAAATTACTGCACAAATTGCCAGGTTCAAAACTTCGAAATCTGCAAATCGAAAAAGAATAGCCGTAATTGATTTGATAGGTAGACAAGGATGTTGTCTGACAGCGGAAGGCGAGCTTAATCCAGATGTTGCAGCTTATGAAGTTTCAAGCGCTATTTCTAATTTTCTTGTTCAAAGTAGAAAATTCACTGTTTTAGATCGCTCATTCCAAGGATTTGCAGAGGCGGAAAGAAATACTCTTAAAACTTCAGAAAATATGCCTGTTAAAGAGCTTGCTAAATTAGGTCAGGAACTTTTTGCAGATATGATTCTTGTTGGGAATTTAAATTCCATCCGTCTCAAAAAGGCACAAAGAAAAATGAGTACTTCTGATCGAGTTTTAGAATATTTAGCTGGAAATATTGCGACAAACATCAGGATAATTGACACTGCTACAGGTCAAATTAAATTTTCTTCTTCTCTGAGAATGAATCCAAAAGATTTAGATCTAAATCTTGGAAGTGACATTTTCACTATTTCAAAAAAAGTTGGCGAGCGAGTTGGATTTACAGTTCTCAATGCGATTTATCCTATTCAGGTTACTGGTGTCACCGAGAAAATTGTTGTTGACCTTAATACAGGAGGAGATGTTGTTTCTGTAGGTCAAGTTTTTGACCTGATGTTGTTGGGAGAAAAAATAAAAGATGCTTATACAAAGGAATCTCTAGGAAAAAGAGAGACAAAGATAGGTACAGTTGAAATTACCCAAGTCTCTCCGAAACAATCTAGAGGGAAAGCTACCTTGATAAACGAAACTTCAAATCTTGAAACAAACTTTAAACCGAAGATGTATATTTTAAGATTGAACAATTCAAGTAAAAAACAAGCTTTGAAGAAAAAGACTAAGGAAGTAAGAAAACAAATAGAAAAAGATTTTGAGGATTTATATTAAATTTAAAAGAGAAAAACTATGAGTAAATTAAACCGATTAATTAAAGTGTCTTTAGCAATAGCTTTTTTTGTGTCTCCTTTGTTGGCACAAGAAATAGATAATCAAGAAGAAAGTGATTTCGTGATTGAAATCTTATCTCTACCTTCAGAAATGTGTGATGACTATCTCAGTAATAAAGGGTGGACTACTGGATTAAATATCTTGAAAGGAGGAAAGGAGGTTTATTTTGCAGTTGGGTTCTCAGGCATTAAGGCTCCTAAAAATAGTCTTAGGTATGTAGATTCAATTCAAAATGCCTACACATCAGCTGCCTTGCAAGCAAAAAAAGAACTTGCAGAGTACTGGGGGAAAGAAGTTACTAATGATTTGAAGACATCTCTGGTCGAGAGACTTTCTGAGGGTAAAAAGCCTCAGGATTTACTTGCAGAAGAAAAATCTAAAAATGAAGACGGGGAACTTTCCCTCCTTGAAAAAGCAAGATTGATAATGCATCAAAAACTCAACGACATGATGAGCGATGAAACTCAAGAAAAAATTGAAAATGACCAATTGGAGGCTGAAGAACTTGCAAGAGCAATCGATAACATTACTGATCAGAATAGTTTTCAACAAACGGTGAATACTTCAGCTCAAGCACAAATAAGAGGTATGAAAACTACCTATGCGGGACTTTCCGAAACAGGAGTTTGTGCAGTTTCAGCTTGGTCTGAGAACACTTCGAAACAAGCAGACGCTCTAGCGACAGGAGACTTTAAAATTCTGCAAAATTTGAAGCCTGGAAAGCCCTTTTCACAAAGAATTCCCAATCATAAATCAGCAAAAGGAGTTGAAAAATTGTTATCTCGCTTCGGAGCTTATATAGCCAGAAATGAAAATGGTGAAATTGGCGTCATAAGTTATGGTCAAGCTTCTGCAATGAGATCTGACCCTACTGCCATGAAAAGCGCTATGAATGTCGCAAAACTGAAAGCAGAAGCTCAAATTGCTCAATTGAGCAAAGAGAATGTTGATGTTAGAAGCAAATTAGAAGATATAGAAATTGAAACTGGATTCAAAAATAGTGATATGAAGGACTACTACTCAGAAAGAAATACCGAAGAGAGAATTGCAGCTAGCTCCAAGCTCAAAGTTTCTGGAGTTGTCCAATATGGTACTTGGGCGATACCTGAACACCCAATAACCAAAAAGCCAGTTGCTGGAGTCATTTTAACTTGGACTCCTTCAGATTCAAATTTAGCTAAAAAAATGAAAAAAACAGATTCTACCTCTTCTTCTAGTAAGCTTTCAGGTGGTTCTTGGTCTGAGGAAACAGGAATGACAGGAGGAGGCTCATCTGGAGATGACGAAGAAGATTTTTAGTATATTTCTTATTGTTTCCTCCTCATTTATCTTAGCTTCAGAATATAGTTTTGATTTCAAGATTGATAAAAAGTTTAAATTTCCTGATTCTCAAGCAAGAGCAGAGGCAAATAAGATAATTGTAGAAAATGCTTATTTAGCATTTCATCAACAATCCACTTTCAATAAAAGTTGCTGGGAAAATTATTTAAAAAATAAAAAGATAAAATTCGAAATTAAGGAGAGTAAAGTTGAAATAATCAACTTTTTTGAAAGACTTTATAGAGTAAAGTTTGATCCAAATAAAATAAGTTTTGAATATGATCATTCAAACTACGTAGACTCAGGATGTTAATTTAAAAGGAGAAAGTTTAATGTTGTGGCTAAAAACCTTTTTTGGGATTCTTTTTCAAACATTACTATTAGGCCTTTTTTTGTATTTACCTGCCTTTACTTTGAGTTGGTTCGAGGCATTTTTATTTCTTTGTATTCACTTTTCAATGACTATCTTGGCTTCTGGATACTTGCTTGTTTACAAACCCGATAGCATTCAAGCTCGACTAAATTATGATTCTGAAGCTCAACCCCAAGAGGATAAATTCGCAACATCTCTTATGTTTAGTGCAATTATCTTTGGGCTTTGTTTAGCTCCTATTGATATTTTCCACTTAAATTTTTCGCCTGCTTTTGAAGGTTTAACCAAAAATATTGGATTAGGTATCTACATTCTTGGAATGATACTGTTCATGGCTTCTATAAATGCAAATGAATTTGCAGAAACCACAGTAAATATCCAAGAAGAGAGAGGTCAGAAGGTTATAGACACAGGAGTTTACTCTCTGGTGCGACATCCGATGTATACAGGCTTTATTTTTTTTATAACTGGAGTAAATCTTTGGCTAGGAACATATCTTTCTCTTTTGTTGAGTTTAACTTTTCTTACTATTGCTTTGAGATCAAGAATTAATATCGAAGAAAAAACTCTCCTCAATGATTTAGAGGGCTATGACGATTACTGTAAGAAAGTAAAAGCTAGGCTAATTCCTTTTTTGTTTTAAAATTTCGTAGTGTATGAGTTATCGAATATTTCAATAGTTATTGTAAGCTTTAACAGCGAAGAAAAACTATTTGAATTATTTCCATCCATTCCAGAGAGTTGCGAATTAATAATTGTAAATAACGCATCAAATTCTTTGCCACAAGAATTAAAAAAATCGAGAGATTTTATTGAAATTCATAACTCTGAAAACAAAGGATTTGGAACGGCATGTAACATTGGTGTTACTAAAGCATCTAAAGATTTTATATTTCTCCTTAACCCTGATACTTTTCTAAAAGATCATTGTTTAGAAAATCTATTAAAAGTTTGCAAAGATTTTCCTAATGCTTCTGCTTTTACTCCAAAAATAACTAATAAAAAAAATAAAGAAGACTTCAAACGTCGCTCAATTCTTTTAGACAGGGGACAGTGGTTAAAAGGTCCTCCAAAGGTTTTGAGTGAAATTCCTGTGATGGGAGGTGCAGCTATTTTTTTAAAAAAAACAATTTTCTCTAAGGTAGGTGGCTTTGATGAAAATATATTTTTGTATCATGAAGATGATGACCTTTCTTTAAGACTCAAAAATACCGTTGGTCCTTTAATGTATTGTCCACAGGCTAATGTCATCCACGAAGGCGGTAACTCTTCTTTAAGAAATCCAAAAACTGCTATGTTGAAAGGATTTCATATGGGTAAATCTAGGGTTTACGCAATGAAAAAATACAAGATTAATAACTACAAAGTGAAATGTCTTTTGTTTGCTATTATTCAACTAATGTCAATTGAAATGTTATTTTCAAAAAGAAAAAGAGCTAAATATCTTGCCTTCTTTAAGGGTGTAAAGGAAGAACTAAAAGAGGATAAAGTATGATCTTAATTACAGGTGGTTGTGGTTTTATAGGAGCCAATTTCATAATTTATTCTTTAAATAAGAGCAAAGAGCCTTTAGTTAATCTTGATAAGCTTACTTACGCAGCAAACAAAAAAAATTTGAGTGAAGTTGCAAACCAAGATAATTACTTTTTTGAAAAAGGTTCAATAGACAATCTCTCTTTAGTCACTTCTTTGCTTAATAAATATCAACCTAGGCTAGTAATAAATTTTGCAGCAGAAAGTCATGTAGATCGTTCCATCTCAAGTTCAGACGAGTTTATATCCACAAACATCATAGGAACGCATACTCTTCTAAAAGCGTCTCTGTTATATTTTGAGAATTTAAAGGGAGAAAAAAAAGATGAATTTAAATTCATTCAAATTTCAACCGATGAAGTTTATGGCTCTTTGAAAAATTCAGATCCTCAGTCTCTTGAAGAAAGTCCATATTTTCCGAATAGTCCCTACTCAGCTTCAAAAGCTTCAGCAGATCATTTGGTAAGAGCTTGGAATAAAACTTTTGGATTGCCAGTGATTACAACGAATTGTACAAACAACTATGGTCCTTTTCAGCATTCTGAAAAACTCATTCCGAAAATGATCAGTCACTGCATCAAAGGTGAAGAATTACCAATTTATGGCACAGGAAAAAATATAAGAGATTGGCTTTATGTATTAGATCATTGCGAGGCAATATCTTTAATAGCAGAAAAGGGAAAATTAGGCGAAACCTATAACATAGGCGGTAAAAATGAAATTAGGAATATTGAAGTTGTTCAAAAAATTTGTATTTTGTTAGATGAATATAAACCTATGGATAATGGTAGCTCTTATTCTAATCAAATTGCTTTTGTTGAAGATAGACGTGGTCATGACTATAGATATGGATTAGACATATCAAAGATTGAAAATGAAATGGGATGGCAGCCTAAAGAAAATTTTGATACCGGTCTTAGAAAAACAGTCGAGTGGTATTTAAAAAAATACAGAATTGAATAAATCAGAAACACAAAAAGATAATAAGATTTTGCTTCTCGGTCCTAATGGGCAATTGGGAGATTCTCTGCAAAAATTTCTTAGCCCCCTTTATGATTTGGAATCTTTAGACAGAAAAAAATTTGATTTTCTAAACCCAAATAACTTTCTAGATATTTTAAATGCAAGAAAACCCAAAATTGTGATCAATGCTGCAGCATATACGGATGTTGAAGGTGCCGAACTTGATGAAAAGTCAGCAAATACAGTAAACAATGAAGCTTTGAAATATATCTCAAGTGCCTGTGAAAAGCTGAATACAATCTTGATTCATTTTTCAACGGATTATGTTTTTGACGGTAAAAAACTTGCCCCATACCAAGAAACTGACAACCCAAATCCTATTTCCAAGTATGGTAATAGTAAGCTTTTAGGAGAAAAAACAATTTCAGAAAATATGAAAAATTATCTTATATTTAGAACTAGTGGAGTAATTTCAAAAAATAAAAATAACTTTATCAGTAAAATTATTGCAGCATCTTTTATCCAAAAAGAACTCAAAATAGTTAATGATCAGGAAACATCTTTAAATCATTCTGATTTTTTAGCAGAAGCAATTGTTAAGGTTCTTTCTAAAATTGAAAGTAAACATATTGGTCTTTTCGGAGAGATTTATAACTTAGTTGGTAAAAAGTCAGGCAATTGGTATGAATTTAGTAAATTTACCCAACGGATTTGCAAAGAACATAATAAGAATCTTAAGTTTGCAGATATAAAAATCATTCCTGTCTCTTCTGAAGAAATGAATTTTAAAGCTGAGAGACCAAAATATTCTCACTTATCGTCTGATAAAATAAAGAATAATTTATCTCTCACACTTCCTGATTGGGATAAAAGCATCTTAAAGTTATTAGATTAATTGAATGACGAATAGAAAGGGAATTATCTTAGCAGGTGGATCTGGATCTAGACTTCATCCAATTACAGATGTTTCATCAAAACAACTTTTGCCAGTCTATGATAAGCCAATGATCTATTATCCTTTGTCAATTCTGATGGCAATAGGGATAAAAGACATATTGATAATTTCTTCACCCATGGACATGCCCAGGTATAAATCACTTCTTGGTAATGGTAAAAAATGGGGAATTAACTTTTCATTTAAAATTCAAAAAAAACCAAATGGTATTGCTCAAGCTTTAATTCTAGGAGAAAAGTTTTTAAAATCTGATCCTAGTTGTCTTATACTAGGTGACAATTTATTTCATGGGAAAGATCTACTACTTTCCTTGAAAAAGGCAGATCAAGATATAAAAAATGCTTCAGTTGTAACTTATCCAGTTAAAAACCCACAAAGATTTGGAGTTCTCGAAAAAAGAAATAATAAACCTTATAAAATTATTGAAAAGCCCAAAAAACCAAAGAGCAAAAGAGCCATCACAGGGATCTACTTTTATCCAGAGAATGTTAGTAAGGAAGCAAAAAAACTTATTCCCTCTAAAAGAGGAGAACTTGAAATTTCAGATCTTAATCAGTTCTTTTTAAAAATTAATCAGTTATCTGTTACCGAGCTTGGTAAAAATTCTACATGGCTTGATTGTGGAACTTTTGATAGTCTTTTAAAAGCATCAAATTTCGTTGCCAAAACTCAACTTAAACAACAGAATAAAATTGCATGCCTTGAAGAAATTGCTTATAAAAATAAATGGATTTCAAAAAAGAAAGTTCTTGAAATTATAGAAATTTCATCAAGTTCTTATGGAAAATATCTTAACCAGGTAATCAGTTAAAAAAATGAAAAGAAAAACTTTAAAAGGAGTTATTGAAATATCTCAGGTGGAATTTAAAGATAATCGTGGCAGTTTTACTGAAAACTTTAACTCAAAGAAATTTAAAGCTTTAGTTAAGAAAGACATAAATTTTGTACAGGATAATCTAAGTACATCAAAAAAAGGTGTCTTTAGAGGATTACATTTCCAACACAAATTTCCTCAGGCAAAGCTAGTTTCAGTAATTTCAGGAGAAATTTTGGACATTGTGGTTGATCTAAGAAAATTTTCAAAATCATTTGGAGACTGGGCTGCTTTTAAAATCTCTAGCAAAAATAAAAAACAAATTTTTATTCCTGAAGGTTTTGCACATGGATTTCTATCTTTATCCGATGAGACAAAAGTATTTTACAAAGTTTCAGATTTTTGGAATCCAAAAGACGAATACACACTCAGATTTGACGATAAAAAAATAAATATAAAATTACCTTTTACCCCAAAAAGTATTTCCAGAAAGGATAAAGAAGGACTGACACTCGATGAATTACCTTCCTTTGACCTGAAATAGTAAAAATAATTTCAAAAAATTAGCAAAACCTATTATTCTTAATGGCTGAGTTTTAATATGGGAATATTGTTAGATTACCTGAGTCAAATTTTAGGCGGACTAGCTGCTGTAGGTGCCATTGCGTCAATTTACTATTTGATACAAGAAATGAGAGAACAAAACAGGGTAGCAAGAGCAAATGCAAGGCAAAATGTGGCTGATAGTCATCAGGAAATTGCTCTTGAAGGCATGAAGAAGTCTATGGTAAAAATTAAACTAAAACTAAAAAACAATGAAGAATTGACTCCTGAAGAGGATGCTAAGTATATGTCTTATTTCAGCATTATGTTGAGATCAAGAGAAAACCAACATTATCAATATACCATTGGAATGATAGATAAAGGTGAGTGGGAAAATTACAAAAGATCTTTTAAAACTCTTTTTAGATCTGAATACCATCTAAAATTATGGTCTTTTATGAAAACCACTTTTAATGATAGTTTTGTCGAAGTTGTCGAGGAGCTTATAGAGAATGACAATAATTGAAGACCAACAGGCTCAATACTTAATTAAGTCACTTCAACACCATCCTAGTCCCTATTTAATTCTTACTAAAGAAGCTGGGGTTGAGTGGATGAATAAATCTGCCCAATACGTTTTTGATACCACAGAAATCAGTGATATTGACATTGCTCCAATTGTATCCCACGGAGCATCAAAAAAAATCGAGGCAATTGGTTCGTCTTTTCAATCTGATTTGGAACTTTCTTTAAGAAAAATAAAATTTTTCCTTCGTTCCAGAATTCATGAAATACCTTTGGATAAGGAAGATTCTTTTTTTCTCATAGAGGTCTTAGCCCAATCTGAAGCTGCTTTAAGTGCTTTGAAAAATACCATCGCTTGTTTGGAGAATGATCGCATCGACATGGCTTATCAAAAGCAATATGATCTCCAAACAGGAAACCTAGCAAGTGTTGAAACTTTGTTAAGGTTAAAAGACGAAAAAGGCGAGATCATTCCTAATAATGAACTTATTCCTCTTGTTGAAGGAGAGAGCTTATTTTCATTGGTTGTTTTAGCCTCCATGCAAAAACTCAAAGATATATTCCTTTTTAAAAAAGAAAAGAATCTTGATTTCACAGTTTTTTTAAATGTTTCAGCTTATACCGCTATGCAGGAAAATTTTTGTAAACTTATTTTAGATTTTGTCGAAGAAAATGACCTAAATCCTGGCGATCTTGGATTAGAAATTACTGAAACTGCAGAGTTGGAAGATCGAGCGCGAGCTGCAAAATATTTCGAAAAACTTAAAGAACACGGCATACCTCTTGCGCTTGATGATTTTGGAGCAGGATATTCATCATTGAGTTATTTAAGGGATCTGCCAATAACACTTGTTAAACTAGATAAAGACTTTTCTCAAACTGTATCGGAAGAAGACACTCAAGAACTGGTTAGATTCGTTGTGACTATCTGTAAAAATATGGAATTAGGAATGCTTGCAGAAGGCATTGAGACAAAAGAGCAAGAAGATACATTTATAAAGTTAGGTTGCCAGAAAGGACAAGGTTTTTTTCATCATCGTCCTCAGTTTTTATATGATTTCAAAAAGGAGTTTGAGTAATGGGTGTTGAGAAACCTTCAAAAGGCGCAGAAAAAATATTACTAGCTCAAATTAAACAGGAGTTTTCTGCACCTGCAGAGGCCATTGAACAGTATATTGATTTAGTTGAACAATTTGCATCACAAAAAAATTTAGATATCAGCTCAGAGATAAGTCAAATTAAGGAGGCTGAAGACAAATTGTTAAGTCAGTATGAAGAAGCTTTTAGAGAAAATACGTCGGCAGATAAAAAAACCAAAACATCGCAAGAGTACTCTGAACTTAGACATAATCTTCGAACGCCACTTAATGCAATCATAGGCTATAGTGAAATTTTAATTGAAGATTTTGAAGATGATCTGTCTGAAGAATGTATCAAGGACCTCAATACAATTTTATCTTTATCAAGAGAAACAGAAACGGCAATAGAGAGATTTGTCGATTTTATAAAAGGAGATTTGAATGAGTCTGCTACAGATGATTCAGAGCAAGGGCAGATTCAAAATGCAGAGTCTTTATTCAGGTCTCTTGGAGATATAGATTACAGTCTGGATATTGATGAGCATCTAATGGGATCGGACGTCTTGATTGTTGATGACAACAAGACAAACTGTGAAGTTTTGGAAAGAAGATTATCTCAAAACGGCCTCTCTTGTAGAGTAGCATTAGACGGCACTACTGCCATTCAAGAGGTTGAATCAAAAACACCAGATTTAATTTTATTAGATGTAATGCTGCCAGACATAAATGGATTAGAACTTTTAAAAAGATTCAGAGAAAATCATGAAAGAGATGAATTACCAATCATAATGGTTTCAGCATTTAATGATGTAGATAGTACAGCTAAATGCATTAAATTAGGTGCATCAGATTATCTTCCTAAACCCCTTAATGGAACAATCTTGATGGCAAAATCTATTGCAAGTCTTGAAGCAAAATATTTTAGAGCTAGAGAACAAGAGCTTTTAAAGGAGCTTAATTTAAAGGCAACAACGTGTCCTTTGACGGGAATATATAATAGGCAAGTTGTCTTTGACAAAATTGAAGAATGTTTCGATGACCAAAAAAAATCGAATAAAAAAGAATTTGCCCTATTATCAATGGACATCGACTTTTTTAAATCCATCAACGATACGTACGGCCATCCTGGCGGCGATGAAGTTTTGAAGGCTGTTGCAAATACTTTAAGAGAAGCATGCGGTGAAAATATTGTAGGCAGGGTCGGGGGTGAAGAATTTATTGCAATAATTGAATCCAAGAAAGATAAAACTTTAGAAGAGTATTGTGAAAGTATAAGAAAATCTGTGATCGATTTATCAATACCCTTCCAAGATAATAAAATAAATATTACTATTAGCGGTGGAGTCATTAAATCTTCTGAAGTAAAAGATCAGGAAGAATTTGTAAATATTGCAGATGAAAGACTCTACAAAGCTAAAGAAGGGGGAAGAAATCAGTTTATCTATAGCTGAAGGAGACAGTTATGAAAAAAATTCTTTATGTAGAAGATAACGAAATGAACCGTGACATGCTTGGAAGAAGGCTGACTAGAAGAGAATTCGAAGTTATTTTTGCCTTCGATGGTCAAGAAGGTCTTGATAAGATGAAATCTGAAAGCCCTGATTTAGTTTTAATGGACATGGGGCTTCCCGTTCTAGACGGCTGGGAAGCTACGACAAAAGCTAAAGCTGATCCAGAAATTTCTAGCATACCAATCATCGCATTGACCGCCCATGCCATGGAACACGATAGGCAGAAAGCTTTAGAATGCGGCGCAGATGACTTTGATACAAAACCAGTCGATTTCAAAAGGCTTCTTGAAAAAATCGAAACTAATTTGAATTCTTAGGTTTTAGCTCCTAACAATTTGGTAACCATACCTGGCAATTGATTGATGGATACTTCATCTTTCTTGACCAATCCAGCAACATTTTTCTTAAGAAGATCTTCCTGAACTTCTGATAAATCCTTACCCGAGTAGACAAGAATATTTGGCTTTTCTTCAAATTCCATTTCTACAAAATTCTCCAAAAATTCAAAACCATCCATTCTAGGCATCTCCAAATCTAAAACTATGAGCGCAGGATTTTTATCTAGGTTTTCCAATCCTTCTTTACCATCTTTTGCTAAGTAAGGCTCATAGCCAACGTCTTCAAGAGCTCTCCCGAGAATATCTCTTGTATTAGAGTCATCGTCGACTATGAGAATTTTTTTATTTTTTGAACTACCTAAAAGGTTTGTAACCATTTTAAGAAACTTATCTCTATCTATCGGTTTAGTAAGATAATCATCTGCTCCCAAAGAAAAAGCTAAGGTCTCCTGAGACATTTGAGAAACCATGATCACAGGAATATCTTTGATCTCTTTATCTGATTTGCATTCTTTCAATATTGACCAACCATCTCTGCCTGGCATCAAAACATCTAAAAGAATTAATTTAGGCTTAGATTCCCTGATCATATTTAAGCCTTGCTCCCCATTAGTAGCACCAATTAATGTCATTCCTGCTTTTTTGACAGTTCTTTTAATCAAATCATGCATTGCTATATCGTCATCAATTAGCACACAAATATTTTCTCCTTCTAGAGTAGTTATTTCTTGATTTTCAAGTTCTTTTGACTCGTCACAAATTCTTGGCATATATATTGAAAAAACTGAGCCAACGCCTTTTTCACTAGAAACGGTTACTCCACCGCCCATTAATTCCGCGAATCTTTTACTTATTGGGAGTCCCAATCCAGTCCCCCCATGTGTAGCAGAAGTTGATCTTTCGGCTTGCTCATATTCCTCAAAAACCTTAGCTACTCCTTCTTCGCTCATGCCTTCTCCATCATCAGTCACCTTAAACTCAATCATTTCAATATCCTCTTTCATAAAAGAAGATACATCTAGAGTTACCAACCCATTTTTCGTAAATTTGAAAGCATTACTAAGAAAATTTGTTACACACTGCCTGAGTTTAGTTTCATCTTGAGACATAGATCCTATTGCTTCTTGGATATTGATCTTGAAGCCGTTATCATTTTTTGCTGCCAAAGGAGCATTTATATCTCTCAAAGTTTCTACTACTTTTTCAATTTCAAAACTAGTTACAAAGAGTTCCATTTTCCCTGATTCTATTTTTGACAGATCCAAAATGTTGTTGATAAGAGATAATAAATGAGTTCCCGATGTAGTAATCTTTTTTAAGTCTGGCATTAAATCTTCGTAACCCAAATCTTCGCACTCTTCATAGAGCATTTCTCCATATCCTAAAATTGCATTCAAAGGCGTTCTCAATTCATGACTCATATTTGCAAAGAATTTACTTCTTTGTTCATTTGCTTCTAATGCTTCATCTCGAGATTCTTCCATCTCTTTTGTTCTAGTATCGATTAAGACTTGAACTTCATCAGCCATTCTAGTGAATGCTACTGTCATCAACTCTACGGAAGCTTCTTCACCTTTTTCTTGAGAACTTTCTTTGGCAAGATTTTGCATTCTATTGATATCGTTCAATATGAGAGTTCTTGAATCACCTTCAAGCTCATCTGCTAGGATACTCATTTTTTCTATTATCGCTGTATCTCTCTCTTTTCTTCTGCGGGCCTGCTCAGTTCTGATATTCTCCATTTCGTTCAGATGGCCTCTATAAATTTCTAGAGCTTTAGCAAGCTCTCCAACTTCATCATTTTCTGACCTAAACAGACCTCTTCTTTGAGGCATTGTTTTAGACAAATCTCCGCTTGTTAGTGCTTGAAGGACCTCAATGGCTTTGTTTACTGATTTAAAAACACTTGCGAGAATCACTGACGTAAGAGCAATTACCAAAAAAATTACAATTACAATAATTATATAAATTGAATTCAGGATAGCTTCTTCCTGAGCAATACTTTCACTTTCGTCTCTAAAAATGAATAGTTGTGCTTTATCAGAAGAAAGATACGAGCTCAAAGGTAAAAGTGTTATCAAAGAACCTAAATCAGAGTCTCTTGTTGAGGTTCTGTTGCCATACTCTCGTAAATTAATATTAGCTTTGTCTACGTGGCCTTTTATATTTGTAATTCCAAAATTTGAAGTCTCATCCAATTCAAGGCCTGACTCATATCTTGCATAGTCGTCGCCTAAAGAAATAATCCCTTCTTCAGTCTGTACTGCCGTTACAAGTTCAAACTCATCCCCAAATGTCTCCATAGATTTTCTTACATCTATGCCCATAACGATAATAGCCTCGGCATTTCTGCTAAAAGCTTTGACAGGAAATGCCATCATTTGATTTAAAGTGGATATTTTCTCTCCACTAGAATCTACTATTTTCTGGAGAAAACGTCTTGGCCTCTTACCTGCATCTGCTAAAAATTCGCTTAAATTATTGTCATACTCATTTTGAGCTTGGGGGTTACAAGCATCAATACCAGACAGATCAAGAGCACTTGAACAATAAAATCTTTGGCCATCAGGATAATAAGCCTTTATGAAGCTTAAATTTCCCTCATCTAAGTCAAATTCAAACATCAAATCAAGCAAATAACCTGCTTCTCCAATATTTTTATCGATAATGAATTGAATTAAAGGGTTTGCAAAAGAATGATCTGGAGAGGAAAGTTCTTCCTCCGGGTAGATTGGATTTTCGGGATCCCAAAAATTACCCCTTTCTCCTGTAATTGGTAACCATGCGGAAATAGCATCAATCGAGGTTTCTAAAGTCTGAAACCAGGCTGCTTCATAGGTAGAAACTAAAGACTCATTAGCAAAGCTTTTTTGAGTTGTATCTCTGTAATTGAATAAAAAGAATAGGGAGAGGGCTAACAGAAGATTCCCTGCTAGACCTATCCCAATTAAGGCTGTTCTTATACGCATTTATGCGTAAGGATAAAATGCTTTATTGAACTCGAAAAGTTAATTTGACCTGAACATCATTTACTTGAACAGGAACGCCCTCATAAATTGGAGGTTGATAAATCCATTTTCTTATAGATTTCATTGCGGCTCTATCGAAAAGACCTGCTGGCTCTCCTTCTAAGACGAATGGATCAATAACATCTCCATCTGCACTTACGTCAAACTCAACTATTACATAACCTTCTTTAGCAAGTCTCAAAGCTTTTCTTGGATAACTTGCAGGTGCTTGATACTGTCTTTCAACGTCCATCTCGATGTTTTTTCCGTCAACAGTTATGAATCCTTTATCAGCATGGATAAGAGTACTTGCTCCGAAAAAAATGACGAATAGTGACAATAATCTAATTCCTTTTTTTAATAACATTTTTAAATCTCCTAGATTTTGAAGTATTATAAACAAAAAATTCCATAAATCATCTCACTTAATGCCTGAAAACATAGAATCATTGCTCTTAAAACAAAGATATTGGGATATTTTTTCTGTTCCAAGAAATTCTTCAATAGAAGATGCTTGTAAAATAATGGACAAAAATAGAATCGGAGCTTTATTAGTTTATTGTTCAGACACTCATGATCCTCAAGATTTAGAAGGCATTCTTACTGAAAGAGACATAATTGAGTTGGTGGCTAGAAAAGGGCTTGAATCTTTAAAAGGGGAAGTAAACGAAATAATGTCAAAAAATATCATTAGCGTGACGCCACAATGTACAAAATTAGATGCTTTAGATCTAATGATAGAAAATCAAATTCGTCACCTTGCGGTAATGGATCAGGAAAAACTGGTTGGAGTTCTTTCCATGCGGGATTTAATTAAACAACTCTGATTGCTTTTTTGAAATTTGAGAAGACTCTGCTTTTTTCAGTTTATTTGGAAAATCAATATTGTAGTGAAGTCCTCTACTTTCTTTTCTAAGAATTGCACTTTCAATAATCAATCTTGCAACTAGAACTAAATTTCTTAATTCAATGAAATCAGAATTTAATTCAAAGTTTTTATAAAAACTTTCAACTTCTTTTTGGATAATTTTTATTTTTTCTTTAGCTTTTAAGAGTCGATCATTTGATCTTACAACCCCAACATAATCCCACATTAACCTTCTCGTTTCGTCCCAATTATGTGATATCAGCACGTTTTCTCCAGACCTGATAACTTTTGAAGAATCCCAATCCTTGAGTTTACTTTTATTGGTACTCATATTTTTCTGAATATGAGAAGCGGCTGATTTAGCAAAAACAACGCATTCTAGTAATGAATTACTGGCCATTCTGTTAGCCCCATGAAGACCGGTACATGCTGTTTCTCCAATCGCATATAATTTTTTTACATTTGTTTCTCCAGAAAGACCAGTCTTTACTCCTCCACAAGAGTAATGAGCTGCTGGAACGATAGGTATTTTTTCTTTCGTAATATCAAAACCAAAACTTAAACATTTTTCATGTATGGCAGGAAAAGATTTCAGTATCATTTTTTTTGGCTTGTGACTAATATCAAGGAACATAAAGTCTTTACCTGTTTTTTTCATTTCTTCGTCTATAGATCTAGCCACCACATCTCTCGGGGCTAACTCATTTTTTTTGTGATACTTTTTCATGAATCTTTCATTTTCGTGATTAAGTAAATAAGCACCTTCACCTCTTAAAGCTTCACTGATTAAAAAAGATTTTGCTTCAGGGTGATAAAGACAAGTTGGGTGAAACTGGTTAAATTCCATGTTAGATAATTCGCATCCTGCCCGCCAAGCCAGTGCCATTCCATCGCCACTGGTTCCATCCGGATTGCTGGTATATAAATAAACTTTACTCGCTCCTCCGGATGCAAGAATTGTTGCATTTGATTTAAAAGTTATGACTTGTTCTTTTTTCTTATCGAATACGTAAGCTCCCAAACATGAGCGATTGCTTGTTATCAAATCAACCGCAAGATGATTTTCATAAATTGTTATATTTTTTAATTTTCTTGCTCTGGCAATTAAAGAATTTGATACCTCTTTGCCAGTGGTGTCTTTTGAGTGCGCAACACGTCTTTTTGAATGTCCACCCTCTTGAGTGAGATGCAATTTTTCCCCATCTTGTGTCATTGTAAAATTGACCCCCATCTCAATGAGCCAATCAATTGCTGATTTACTATTTTTTACGCAGTGGGCAACAGCATCCTTATCACAAATTTCATCCCCAACCTCCAAAGTATCTGCGATATGCTCTTCGACTGTATCTTTTTCTCCCATTACTGCAGCTATTCCTCCTTGTGCATACCAAGTTGAGCTATCAACAATGGTTTCTTTTGAAATTACAGATACTTTGTGTTTCTGACTAAGTTCAATTGCTGCAGTTAGTCCAGCAGCACCACCACCAATAATTAAAACTTGGGTATCAATCATTTAAATTATTCTAGGCGAAAGTTCTGATCAAAAATGCTATACCTATCGC
>CENQ01100324.1_pt1 | contig 20884 bp, 11 predicted proteins | sample 356171 | NCBI WGS metagenome assembly CENQ01 (sample SAMEA2619802, study PRJEB7988) | marine metagenome | biome: marine biome (ENVO:00000447); feature: surface water layer (ENVO:00002042); material: "saline water (ENVO:00002010), including plankton (ENVO:xxxxxxxx)" | depth 5 m
TCGGGTAAATGGGAGAGACCAGACAACATCCTCAACAACTGGAGGGTCACGAAGACGACATTAAGATTAGGTAGTAGAATTATAGGTAGATGTATGATGGGTTCTACATCTAATGCTTTAGATAAAGGAGGTAATAATTTTAAAAAACTGTATGATGCATCAGATGTCACAAAAAGAAACCGCAACGGACAGACTAATTCAGGATTATATAGTTTGTTCATACCTATGGAATGGAATTACGAAGGATACCTTAACGCTTATGGGTTTCCTGTATTCGAAACTCCAAAAAAACCAGTCAAAAGTATTGATGGATCCAACATTGACATCGGTGTTATCTCACACTGGGAAAATGAAGTTGAAGGATTAAAAAACGATCAAGATGGTTTAAACGAATTTTATCGTCAGTTTCCACGAACAGAAAAACATGCTTTTAGAGATGAAGCAAAACAATCTTTATTTAATCTAACTAAAATTTATGAACAAATTGATTATAATGAAGATTTAAAAAACACGAATGTAATTACAAAAGGTAATTTTCAATGGGAAAATGGAATTAAAGATACTAGAGTTATATTTATACCTAATAATAATGGTAGGTTTTTAATTTCATGGGTACCAAACAGTGATTTACAAAATAAATATATTATAAAAAACGGTATAAAATATCCAGGAAATGATCATACAGGCGCATTTGGTTGTGATCCATATGATATTTCAGGAACTGTTGATGGTAGAGGATCTAAAGCTTCTTTACACGGTTTAACTAAGTTTTCAATGGAAGATGTACCACCTAATTTATTTTTTTTAGAATATATTGCAAGGCCTCAAACAGCGGAAATATTTTTTGAAGATGTTTTAATGGCTTTAGTTTTTTATGGTATGCCATTACTTGCAGAAAATAATAAACCTAGATTATTATATTATTTAAAAAGAAGAGGTTATAGAGGATATTCTATGAATCGTCCTGATAAAGTATATAATAAATTATCTATTACCGAAAGAGAAATAGGTGGTATACCTAATTCAAGTGAAGATATAAAACAAGCACATGCTGCTGCAATAGAAGACTATATTGAAAATTTTATTGGATTTAACAATGAAAGATATGGTGATATGTATTTTCAAAGAACACTAGAAGATTGGGCTAAGTTTAATATGAATAATAGAACTAAACATGATGCTTCAATAAGTTCTGGTTTAGCTATTATGGCTTGTAATAAAAATAGATACACGCCTACAGTAAAAAGAACTATAAATAATTTACCTTTAGACTTTAAAAAGTATAATAATAAAGGAGTAACTTCAAAAATACTAAATTAATGGTTAATATTAACTATAACAGTGCTTTTCCAGATCAGGTGGTACCTGAAGAAGAGAAAAAGTCAAAAGAGTATGGTTTACAAGTAGCCCAAGCAATTGAATATGAGTGGTTTAAAAACTCTAGTGGTCAAAATAGATATATTAATAATTTTCAAAATTTTAATAGATTAAGACTTTATGCTAGAGGAGAACAACCAGTACAAAAATATAAAGATGAATTAGCTATAAATGGTGATTTATCTTATTTGAATTTAGATTGGAAACCTGTTCCTATATTATCTAAGTTTGTAGATATAGTAGTAAATGGTATGACACAAAAAGGTTATGAAATAAAATCTTTTGCTCAAGATCCATTTGCTATAAAAAATAAAACTACATTTGCTCAAAACGCTATAAGAGATATTGAAAATAAAGAAATGATTGAAGCATTACAAGCTCAATTAGGTCCTAATGCTAATTTGTTTGCGTCAGCATCACCAGATGATTTACCTGGAACCACAGAAGAATTGGATCTTTATTTACAATTAAACTTTAAACAAAGTGTTGAAGTAGCAGAAGAAGAAGTTATAAATAATATTTTAGATTATAACAAGTATGATCAAGTAAAAAAACAATTAGCTTATGATCTTACTGTTTTAGGTATAGGTTGTGTTAAAACTGATTTTAATTTATCAGAAGGAATAACTATAGACTATGTAAATCCAGCTAATTTAGTATATTCATATACTGATGATCCTAACTTTGAAGATATATATTATGTAGGTGAAGTTAAAAGTATGTCTTTGTCAGAAGTTAAAAGACAGTTTCCTTATTTAACAGATGCAGAATTAGAAGAAATACAAAAATATCCAGGTAGAAATACATATTTAGAAAATACTTGGTGGGGTCAAGATACTAAAGATCAAGTACAAATACTTTATTTTGAATATAAAACATATCAAGATCAAGTTTTTAAAATAAAACAAACTGAACAAGGTTTAGAAAAAACATTAGAAAAACCAGATACATTTAATCCTCCACCTAGTGATAATTTCAATAGAATATCAAGATCAATAGAAGTATTATATAGTGGTGCTAAAGTTTTAGGATTAGGTAATAATATTTTAAAATGGGAGTTAAGTGAAAACATGACTAGGCCTTTTGGTGATACAACTAAAGTTAATATGAATTATGTTATTAGCTCACCTAGAATGTATCAAGGTCGTATAGAATCTATTGTAAGTAAAACTGTTGGTTTTGCAGATATGATTCAGTTAACTCATTTAAAATTACAACAAGTAATATCAAGATTAGTACCTGATGGTGTTTATTTAGATGTTGATGGATTAGCAGAAGTTGATTTAGGTAATGGAACAAATTATAATCCTGCTGAAGCATTAAATATGTATTTTCAAACAGGTAGCGTAGTAGGAAGATCTTTAACTCAAGATGGTGATTTAAATAGAGGTAAGGTGCCTGTACAAGAATTACAAACCTCTTCCGGTATGTCTAAAATACAGTCGATGATACAAACTTATCAATATTATTTACAAATGATAAGAGATGTAACCGGACTTAATGAAGCAAGAGATGGCAGTACACCTGATAAAAACGCTTTAGTTGGGTTACAAAAACTAGCAGCTGCTAATTCTAATACAGCTACTAGACATGTATTACAAGCTTTAATGTATTTAACTGTAAGAATTTGTGAAAATATTAGTTTAAGAGTATCAGACATGTTACAGTTTCCAACAACTAAACAGTCTTTGATAAACAGTATAAATGGTTTTAATACATCAACATTACAAGAAATTGAAAAATTATCTTTACATGATTTTGGAATATTTTTAGAACTTGAACCTGATGAAGAAGAAAAAGCTCAACTAGAACAAAGTATACAAATTGCATTGCAAGCTAAAAATATAGGTTTAGAAGATGCTATAGATTTAAGAGAAATAAAAAATATTAAACTTGCTAATCAAATGCTTAAATTAAGACAAAAACAAAAGCAAGAAAAAGATAGAGCTCAACAATTAGAAAATATACAAGCACAAGCAAATGCTAACGCCCAGTCAGCTGAAAAAGCAGCCATGGCAGAAGTACAAAAAAATCAAGCATTAGCTGATACAGAGGTTCAAATAGAACAAGCAAAATCTCAATTTGAAATACAACGTATGGAGCAAGAAGCATTAATTAAAAAACAATTAATGGCTGAAGAATTTAGATATAACATACAACTTGAAGAAATGAGATCTCAAACAAAACGTCAAAAAGAAACGGAAATAGAAGATAGAAAAGATAAACGCATACAAATGCAAGGAACTCAAGAGAGTGAATTAATAAATCAAAGACAAAATGATACATTACCTATAAATTTTGAAAGTGCTGGTAATGATAATTTAGATGGGTTTGGTTTAGAGCAGTTTGCTCCACAATAGATTATTAATTTTATATTATTATATTATGTCACAAAAAGAAGAAACAATGGTTGAAGAACCTGTAAAAGAAACTAAACAAGAACAAATTGTAGATACTACACCTCCAAAAGAAGAAGGTAGTTTTAAAATAAAAAAAGTTGTTAAACCAAAACAATTAGGTGAAGAAAAAATAATCCCTGATTTAATAAAAGTAGATTTAACTAAAAAACCAAAAGAAGATGCCATTCCAGTCGGAGAAACAAAGAAGGTGGATGTGGGCGAACAAGCCGGAGATAGCTCTAAGGTGGACGAACAAATACAAAGCACCAACGAAAATGTTACAGATAAAAAAGAATCTGAAGAAATAAAAGAAGAGTCTGATTCACCTTTACAATTAATAACAGATGAAGAAGATAACACTGACGAGACAAGAGTGGCAGGAAGCGATGAAACTACCACTACCTCACAGGAACAAGAAAAAGTATTACAGGAAACTGAAACACAAAAGTTACCTGAAAACATAGAAAAATTAATAAAATTCATGGAAGAAACAGGTGGTAATATACAAGATTACGCCCGTTTAAATGCTGATTATACAAATATAAATAATGATGTATTACTTCATGAATATTATAAACAAGCTAAACCTCATTTAGATGCTGAAGAAAGAAACTTTATAATTGAAGATTCTTTTAGATTTGACGCTGAGGTGGATGATGAGCGAGATATAAAAAAGAAAAAACTTGCTTATAAAGAAGAGATAGCGAAAGCCAAAAACTATTTAGAGGGCCTAAAAACAAAGTATTATGACGAAATCAAGTTGAGACCCGGCATAACACAGGACCAACAAAAAGCGACTGACTTTTTTAATCGCTATAATGAAGAACAAAAAGTACGTAAAGCTAGTCATGAAAGGTTTGTATCTGAAACAAAAAACCTTCTCAACGAAGAATTCAAAGGTTTTGATTTTAAATTAGGAGATAAAAAATTCAGATATGGTATTAAAGACCCTTCATCAGTGGCCAAAAGTCAAAGTGATATATCAACCTTTATTAAGACGTTCTTAAATGAAAAAGGTGATGTAACTGACGCAAAAGGATACCACAAAGCTTTATTTACCGCACGAAATGCTGATACTATTGCTAATCACTTTTATGAGCAAGGAAAAACCGATGCAATAAAAGAACAAATAGCTAAATCAAAAAATATATCAACTGAACCTCGTAAAACAGCTTCAGGTGAATTATTTGTTAATGGTTTAAGAGTAAAAGCAATTAGTGGCGTTGATTCTTCAAAATTAAAAATAAAGAAAAGAACGTTTAATTAAAAATAAATAAATAAATTATGGGAATTTTAACTCCACAATTTGGTTCAATAGTTCCTGCTCCTAATCAGCAGCTATTAGCCAGTAATTACTTATCTTTTACAGATGGTAATAATGATTTTGCGCAGCAATATCTACCTGAGATATATGAGCAAGAAGTAGAAAGATATGGAAATAGAACTCTTTCTGGTTTTTTACGTATGGTAGGTGCTGAAATGCCTATGACTTCAGATCAAGTTGTTTGGTCAGAACAAAATAGACTACATATTGCGTATGATAATTGTACTCACAACGGAACAAGAAGAGTAACTGTTCCAGCTCCTACTTCTCCAGGTGTAACTAGAAATGTTATTTCACCCGGTTCAACAGTAGTTTTATTAGATGATCAAGGTGCAGAGCTTAAAGGTGTTGTAACTGATTCAGATACTGCAAACGGTCACGTTGACGTAGCTCCTTACACAGCACAAACTTTAGCTAGCATTAATGCAAATAAATTTAAAATATTTGTATATGGTTCAGAGTTTCTTAAAGGTGCATCTACATCTAATGCCGCTGCAGGTGCTATAACAGGTAATACTTCTGTTCAACCACAAATAACTGTAACTCCTGCTTTTCAACAATACAACAATTCACCTATCATAATTAGAAACGTTTATACAATAAACGGATCTGATATGGCTCAAATAGGTTGGGTTGAAGTTGCTACAGAAGACGGAACTACAGGTTATTTATGGTATTTAAAAGCTGAGTCTGAAACAAGACTTAGATTTGAAGATTATTTAGAAATGGTATGTGTTGAAGGTGAAAAAGCTGTTAACATTGGAGCTGGTGATGCATTTGCTGCTGGTTTCAAAGGTACTGAAGGTCTTTTTGCTGCTATCTCTACAAGAGGTAACGTAGAAGTAGGATTTTCTGCGGCTTCTGGTTTAGATGACTTTGATGCAATACTTAAAAACCTAGATACTCAAGGTGCTATTGAAGAAAATATGTTATTCTTACAAAGATCTACAGCTTTAGATTTTGATAATATGTTATCTAATGTATCTTATGGTAGCAACGGTGGTACTGCTTATGGATTATTTGAAAACTCAGAAGAAATGGCTTTAAATCTTGGATTTAGTGGTTTCAGAAGAGGTTCATATGACTTCTACAAAACTGATTGGAAATACTTAAATGATGCTTCTACAAGAGGTGCTATTGATGGTACTCAATCAATTGAAGGTGTATTAATCCCCGCTGGTACTTCAACTGTTTATGACCAAATTTTAGGTACAAACATTAGAAGACCATTCTTACACGTCAGATATAGAGCTTCTCAAACAGAAGACAGACGTATGAAGTCTTGGTTAACTGGATCAGCTGGAGGTGCTTACACTTCTAATCTTGATGCTATGGAAGTAAACTTCCTATCAGAAAGATGTTTAGTAACTCAAGCTGCAAATAACTTTGTATTATTCAAAGGTATTTAATTTTTTAGTAAAGAAAGGAGCATCTTAATGGTGCTCCTGCCTTTACATTAACTATTTAATTATATTATATCATGAAAACAAAAATTGAAAAATCAGCTGTTAAAGATAGCTGGGAAGTAAAAGATAGAACATATGTTTTAACTGGACCTTATAGTCCTTTAACATACAAAATACCATCAAGACACACAACTAGGCATTCACTATTGTGGTATGATGAAAAAAATAAAGAACAAAGAGAAATTAGATATGCAACTAATCAAAACTCTCCTTTTAAAGATGAACAAAAAGGAGAAGCAACATTAGGCCATATAATATTTAGAGATGGTTCTTTATTTGTAAAAAAAGAAGATCAAGCTCTTCAAAAAATATTATCTTTATATCACCCTTTAAAAAATAAAAGATATAGAGAAGTTGATGAAGTAATAGAAGCTGAAGATGATTTAATAGATCTTGAAATGGAAATAGATGCTTTAAATATGGCAAGAACAGTTGATATTGATCAAGCAGAAGCTATATTAAGAGTAGAGGTTGGATCTAAGGTATCTGAAATGAGTTCTAAGGAAATTAAAAGAGATTTATTAGTGTTTGCTAAAAAGAACGCAAAGCTGTTTTTAGATTTAGCTAACGATGATAATGTTCAATTAAGAAACTTTGCAATAAAAGCAACTGAAGCAGGTATAATAACCTTAAGTTCAGATCAAAAAACTTTCCACTGGGCATCTAATAATAAAAAATTAATGACCGTACCATTTGATGAACACCCATATTCAGCAATGGCACAATTTTTTAAGACAGATGAAGGACTTGATATATACAAGTCTATAGAGAAAAAACTTTCTTAATATGTAATACTAATAAGGGAGGTGTAACGCCTCCTTTATTATAATAAAAAATACACATGGCTATAAACGTAAATACGGTATATCAAACTGTTTTACTTATACTAAATAAAGAACAAAGAGGTTATATAACACCAACTGAGTTTAATAGTTTAGGAACACAAGTACAACTAGAAATATTTGAAAAATATTTTGAAGACATGAACCAGCAAATACGTGTTCCACAAACAGACACAGATTATGCTGATAGAGTAAAAAATTTAGATGAAAAAATAGCTATATTTAAAACATTTGGTAACGCTTCTTATGTTACCTCAGGTACACTTTCTTATTGGGTACCACCAACTTCAGACTCATATGGTAACACTGTAGATCTTTATAGATTAGGTACAGTTTTATATAATAATGAAACAGAAGTACAAAGATTAGATAGACAAGAGTTTTATCAAGTAGACAAGTCTTTGTTAACAAAACCTTCAACAACTTTTCCTGCATATTTATATGAAGATAATAAACTATATGTTAAACCAACAACTATAGTTACAGATGGTGATATACAGTTAGATTATATTAGAAAACCTAATAATCCAATATGGGGTTTTGATGTAGGTACTCTGGGTCAATATGTATATAATAACGCTGATTATAATCCAACAAACGCACCAACAGGTTCTCGTAATTTTGAGTTACATGAATCAGAACAAACTAATGTTATACTTCAAATTTTAAAATATGCTGGAGTTATAATAAGAGATCCACAAATAGTACAAGATGCTTCACAGCAAGTTGCTATAAATGAACAGAACGAAAAAATATAATAAACTATGTCACAACCAAACGGAGGTTTAATTACTGAGACAAACGCACAATATTATGCAGGAAGTCAAATTTTTATTGCTACTGAAAATCAAACTATTTTTAAAGCTACTTTTGATACAGATATAACATTTGGAAGTTCTGATCCTACAAAAGAAGCATATAATGATAATAATTTTAGATTATATACAAGTTCAACAGGAGCAACAGGTACGTTTACAGAATATACAACAGATTATACAGTAGTAAATAATACATTTACGTTACCAGCTCAAGCTGCTGGTACTTATGTAGTTATACAGCTTTTAACTCAAGGTGGTGGTAATTATGGTAACAAAGATGCTTTAGGTAAAGTTGTACAAGAAAATTATAATAGTTATTCATACATAAGAGTTGCAGAGCTTGTAACAAATTTTTTAGTAGCTTATGTAGGGGCTGGTAAGCTTATACCTAGTGTTAAAAGAACAGATGTTATTTTTCACACTAAAAGAGCTTTACAAGAATTTAGCTATGATACTTTAAGAAGTATTAAATCTCAAGAACTTACTATACCAGATAGTTTAAGTGTTCCAATACCTCAAGACTACGTTAATTATGTTAATGTTTCTTGGATAGATGAAAACGGTTTAAAACACCCTATTTATCCTAATTCATTAACAATTAATCCTTATAGTAAACCTATTCAAGATACTAATGGTGTTGCCACACAAGATAATGATGGTAGAAATTTAAGTGGTACTTCATTAACAGAAGAAAGATACAGAGAACAAAATAATGAAATATTACAAGAAATAAGAGATGATATAACAGGTAGACTTATATCAGATGGTTTATATGGTTATTACGGATATGGTTTATATGGTTATGGTCAAATGTATGGATTACAACCAGAAAGAGCTCAAATGAACGGTTGGTTTACTATTAATGATAGAGATGGTAAGTTTTCTTTTTCTAGTGATTTAAAAGAAAAATTAATTGTTTTAGAATATGTTTCAGATGGTCTTGCATATGATCAAGACATGCGAGTTCCAAAGCTAGCAGAAGAAGCTGTATACGCTTATTTAAGTCACGCAATATTAGCAAGTAGAATAAATCAACCTGAATATATAATAAGAAGATTACAAAAAGAAAAAAGTGCAAAACTAAGAAACGCAAAAATAAGATTATCTAATATAAAATCTAATGAGTTTATTCAGATTATGAGAGGTAAATCTAAATGGCTTAAAAACTAAATTAAATGGCAGAAGTTAAAAATGCTTTTATTAAGTCCAAAATGAATAAAGACCTGGATGCCAGGCTTTTACCAAATGGTGAATATCGTGAAGGAGTTAATATACAAGTAAGTAAATCAGAAGGTGCCGACGTTGGAGCGTTAGAAAATGTATTAGGTAATATTGAAATACAAGATTATAGAACTTTAAGTGGTTGTAACTGTGACTTAGAAACAATTGGTTTTTATACAGACGAAGTGAGTACGAACATATATATATTCCTAACTGACTATGATGAAACAGTAAACACAAATACATATACATATACACCACAATCACTTAATTATTCTACTACAGCTAATAATTATGTGTATGTTTATAACGTAGCTACAGGTGTTTCTACTAAATTATTAAGTGGTGCGTTTTTAAATTTTTCTAAAAACAAACCAATTATAGGTGTTAACTTGTTAGAAAATATTTTATTTTGGACTGACAATAGAAATCAACCAAGAAGAATAGATGTAACTAAAGAAGCAGGATATTATACAACAGAAGACCAAATATCTGTTGCAACGTATGCTCCTTTTCAACCTATAAATTTATATTACAAAAGAGAATCAGCATTTTTACCTAATGGAGGTTCAGCTATCACAGATGGTATAACTTCTACAGGAAGTAGTACTATATTAATAACATCTGATAATCGTTTAGGTATTGCTGCTACATTAGGAACAGATCCTAAAACTTTAGTAGGAGCTACTATTACAGCTGTAGATGCAAACGGTGCAACTGTACCTGGTATACCAGCTAACTCAGTATTACAAAGTTTTGCTAATGGTAATCAAATGACTATAATTGATGTTGCTAACATAGCGGCTGGTACACCTTTAGCAACTGTAACTCAAGATATACCTTCTGGTACTACTATATATTTTAATCAGAACACCCTTACCAATATATCTACACCTAACTATTATGTAACCAGCATGTTAGATGCTAGTAGTAAAATGAATCCAGGTGGAACATATAATGCAGATTATCCTGGTCTAACAACAAATCCTAATTATAACCCTAAGTTTAATGGAGATCCTGATTTTTTAGAGGATAAATTTGTAAAGTTTAGTTATAGATTTAAATATGATACAGGTGAATATTCTATTATGGCACCATTTACGCAAGCTGCTTTTATACCTAAACAAGATGGTTATTTTTTAAATAATACAACTCCTACAGGTATGACTACTGATGAACAATCTACGTTCAGAAGTACGGTAGTTGATTTTATGGAAAATAAAGTTAATAATATTATATTACAAATACCTACACCATTAGATGAAAACAATAATCATATACCTGCTAATGAGCTGTTTACAAAGTTAAAAATTGAAGAAATAGAAATACTATATAAAGAATCAGATGCTTTAGCTGTTCAAGTAGTAGATGCTATATCCTGGGAAGGAACTGGTGGTTATGCAGAACTTGGTGGTGCTGGTAATGTAATACCTTTTAATTATCAAAGTACTAAACCTTATAAAACTTTACCTGAAAGCGAATTAATAAGAGTTTATGATAAAGCACCTGTTAGAGCTTTAGGACAAGAAATAATAAGTAATAGAGTTGTATATAGTAACTTTCAAAACAAACACACGCCGCCAGAAACTTTAAACTATAATGTAGCTGTATCAGAAAAATATACAAATTTTGTAACAGATGATCCTACTGTTCCGGCTCCTCTTTATAAAACATCATCTAGAGAGTATCCAATGCACACTATTAAACAAAATAGAAACTATCAAGTTGGTGTTGTTTTATCTGATAAATATGGTAGATCATCTACTACAATATTATCATCAGCAACAAGTCAAGGAACAGATGAAGATAATTTAACTTTATTAGGTGATACAATATATTTTCCTTATAATACCGTATCTAGTACTAATAATGCAGATAATAATATAAACACATGGCCAGGAGATTCTATTAAAGTATTATTTAATGAGATCATACCTGAATTTCAAGCTAACACACAAAGCGGTTGGCCAGGTTTATATAATGGTGATCCTACAAGTGCAAGTTATAATCCTTTAGGTTGGTATAGTTATAAAATAGTGGTTAAACAAACAGAGCAAGATTATTATAATGTGTATCTTCCTGGTTTAATGAATTTTTATCCTCCTGTTACAGATGATCCAGATGTAGCTGGATCTGTGTCTTATATAACTTTATTAAATGATAATATAAATAAAGTACCAAGAGATCTTACAGAAGTAGGTCCAGAACAAAAACAATTTAGAAGTTCTGTTCGTTTATTTGGTAGAGTAGCACCTTCTTCAATAGCTCAACCTTTAAATAATTATCAATTTAACCCTATAAACACAGCTACAAATATTGCTTTACCTGATACAGTTGCTACAATTAGTGATCAAAATGATTTGTTTGATAATACTACCAATATAAAGTTTGGATCTATATATCAAACAGCTTCTAACCCATCAATGGCTAGAGTATCTATAAATCAAGCTGTTGGATCTACAGTTCCTGCTTCAGGTACAACAGCTGTTAATACTTGGTTAAGTATATATGAAACAATACCTACTGAATCAAGATTAGATATATATTGGGAAACATCTACAACAGGTACAATAGCCGAGCTAAATGAAGCTATACAAACAACAGCAGGTATAAAAGGATTTACAACAGATACAAGTAGTAATCCACCATCTAGCTGGACATTTAATTTATTTGAAGATATAGCTCCTGGTCAATCTCCTAATGTGGTTTATAGTGGAAGTTATGCTACAGCTGTGGCTAAACCATTTTTCCCTTATACTGAAGATGCTGCAGGATTAAAAACAGTAGTACAAAACAGTAATATAGCTGGAGCAGTTGCTACATCTGGAACTGCTATGCCAACAACACAACAACCTGGTTTTCAAGTTGTTAATAACAACGGTGAAGATGTTTCTAATAAATTTAAATTAGTAAAAAACTCAAGCGTATCGCCTGTTAGTTATCAAATATTTATAAACGATTCTTATTTTTATTTTGGTGAAGAATCTATTGATAATGATAGCTTTACTTTTACTTTTGAAGTAGAAAATTTAGATGGTAATGCTTCAACAAACCCTAACTTTGGAACTAAAACAATATTAACCTTTGATCAAAGATTATTAAACAAATCTCCTATAATACAAAATTGTCCTGCAACAGGTGTAGTAGGAACAGATGCTGGTATTATAGACTTATTTACATTAAATGCTGTAAACGGTACAGCTGATGTGTCTAAACAATATGATGATCTTACTTGGGGTATTGCATATGGTTTAAATCAAACAAGCGGTTTTGCACCAACTATACCAGCATCAGCTACAGATGGTTTACCTGAAATAAAAATTGTACCAGGTAGTAATGGATCTGCAACAATAAAAGATGAATCTGGTTTATTAAACATAAGTTATCCTATAACAGTGGCTGTTACAGACGCAGGCGCTACAGATAATACATATCCATTACCAAATGGTAATCCTACAACTACTTGTTCGTTTACAATAAATGGTAGTAATGGTTACGAATCAGATGTTTTAAATGCTGACTTTTTTGCTGCTAAAAATGTAGCTATTAATTTAGGCTCTGAATCATCTATTTTTGGTTGGGGTCAGTCTACTAGTCAAGGGTTTTTTGATCCAGACACTATTGGTTGGCAACAAAACGTAGGAAGTTTAACACCTAAATTTGAAGGTAGTGGAGCTAATCCTACTACAAGTGGTGCTGTATATGAGCTTACTACAAGTGTTAGTAATTGTCCTGTTTCTGCAATGTTAGATTCATGGAATTTTTATAATACAAACAGAAACGCTAATATAAGACCTGGTTCAGGTATTAGAAATGGTTTAGCTGGATCTGCTGCTGGAGAAAGAAATGATCAAACCTCAAGCGCTACAGGTGGTACACCCGCTGTAGGATTAACATCAGGAACAGCTTATATAATTGTAGATTATGAATTAAATAATTATTTAGATGTACCAACTGGTGGATCTGGAAGGTATCAACCATCAGTTATATGGCCTACTAAATTACAATATAGAGAAAATGGTAATGATCCTTGGTCAGATGCATATGATGTTGAAGGAAAATTAATTAAATTTGGTGGTTCACAAATAAATAATGAGAATATAACTACAAGTGTAGATTCTTTATTTAGAAATACAGGTATTATAGATAAATCAAATGAAGCAAGAGATTCAGATAATTTTTTCAATGTTACCGATGCATTTCAATGTACATATACAGGTCAACAAAATAGTGGTAATATTGCTGTTAACACAACAGGTAGAAAAATATTTGCAATAGGTAGAAACTCAGCTTATAGAGAAAGTAATGGTCAAGCGCCATCAAATGCTCCAGATAGATATGGAGAATATAGATTAGTTGTAAGATACCCTTATGGAGATAATATAAAATCAGATTTAGCTTCTGCACCTCCTTTTAATATGCCTGGATTTAACGCAGGTAATAAAATTATACCTACTTTCTCTCAATTTAATACATGTCCTGGTGTATTTAGTGGTAATGTAGAAGTTACACAATATATGTCGTACAATCAAGCAACTAAAAATCAACAAGTTTATTTAAGTTATGGAGATTTTTATAATCCTGAGCAATTATTAAATACATATGTAAATATAGGTGGCACTTCAACCAAAACAACAAATATTAGTAATCCAGTATCTTATGAATATAGAATAAGTGAAGCATATGACACAAGAGAAATGGCTGCTTGTCAAACACCTAGTATATTAGTATATGCAAGAGAGTGGGCATTTAGATATATATCTCAACTGTTTACTGATCCTGCATTAACTTCGCCTTATATTCCTGGTACTTCAGGGGATAAATATTTTTCATACAGCGGTGTTAATAATGATGATTTAAATGTAGTTTGGGGTAATGAAAATGCTAATTCAGAAAATGGTGGATCACCAACTCCAACAAGCTCTTCATCATCTACATCACAATATAGTAGAACAGGTCAACCTTTTACAAGAAAATGGACAGCTCAATTTAGTAATACAGGTAAAAAAGTAATGCAAACAGCTGAACCTTGTATTGGTAATAGCTCATTAAACACAGCAACTAATTTTAGGTCGTTAAGTGATGCACAAAGATTACCGTGTAGCACGCCTGCAGGTGGTGTTCAATATGGTAAAATGAATTTATACAACATGAGTAATTTAGGTAATAACCAATTTTTTGTTGTATTTTCTGATACTACATCAAGCGGACAAGTATTAATGAATTTTTTAACCGGTGTATCAGCTGTAAAAAATGTATCTTATTCTGTTACTAGTTCTACAGATTCGTTAGTAGTTTTTGATGGTGATAGTCCATATGCTCAATTGTTAGATATTGCTTTAGATGTAAATAATACAACTGTTTTATGGCAAACTTTTAATGGTTTTGATAGAATTACTTTTGATAATACAACAACTGACTTATCAGGTGTTGGTTTTCCTCAAAATCCATCTAACTTTTATTGGGTAATAACCTAAGTAATAAGATAAATAAATAAGTAATAATAAGTTATGGCAGCAACTATAGAGGTAAAATATTTTAATAGTTTTATACTTCGTAAAACCGCAACAGATGGATCACAACCTTCTGCTGTAGGGTGGAATGGCTCTAGAGGTGATGCTACTTTAGGTACTTTACCTAACAATATGTATAACTGGGCAGTAGAAGAAGCAAGAATTAGAGGTGGATATAATAATACTTATGTTGGCCAAGGAGTAAAAGCATTTTTAGTTGAAGACAGCCCTAATGCTTCATTTAGAATTAATTCACTTATTTATTCAGGTATATTTAATTCAAGAACAGGTATAAACGATACTAATGTATTTTCAGTAGGTGAAGATATAATTAAAAGTGTAGATCCGGCAAATGGTAGTATACAAAAAATTTATGCAGAAGATACTAACTTAATTATATTTCAAGAAAAGAAAATAAGTAGAGCATTAATAGATAAAGATGCTATTTATTCTGCAGAAGGTAATGCAACTATAACATCTGGGCCTAATGTAATAGGCCAAATACAAGCTTATGTAGGTAACTTTGGTATAAGTAAAAATCCTGAAAGCTTTGCTGTATACGGTAGAAGAAAATATTTTACTGACAAAGATAGAAATGCTGTAATGAGATTATCACAAGATGGTTTAACCGAGATCTCTAATTATGGTATGATTGATTTCTTTAGAGATCAATTTGGTACATTAGGTACTACAGGTAAACTACAAGGTGGTTGGGATATATATAATAAGCAATATGTTTTATCTATACAACCATCTAATACTGAAATAGAATATAAAACATTATCTTTTGATGAAACAGTACAAGGTTGGACTAGTTTATATAGTTATAAACCTGGTATGATGTTAAGTTTAAGAAATAAATTTTATACAACAGGACCATCTGCTGTTGGTAGTTCAGATACAGCTGGTTTATATCAACATTATATAGATACACAACCTAGATGTAATTTTTATGGAACACAGGGTAAAGCATCTATAGAATTTATTTTTAATCCTAATGTTAGTGTATCTAAAGTATTTAAAACAATAAACTACGAAGGTAGTAACGGTTGGCAAGTAGATAGTTTTATATCAGATTCTACAGGTATAGGATATACTAATATTGATTTTGACAACTTTAGCACAGTAAATACTAATGATAGTATTAGTTTTATATATAGTTTTAACGAGGGTTCATATGATAATCATGGTAACACATTTGTTAATACTACAACTACACCTATTACAGCCAACACTACACCGCTTATACCACCAATTAACTATGCTGGTTTTACTAGAAAAGAAAATAAATACATGGCTAATTTAGTAAATAACAGTACAGCTGCTCCTGGAGAAGTTATATTTGGTAATAAAATGACGGGTATTAAAGGGTATTTTGCAACAGTTAAAATATCTACAGATACTTTAACAGATCCAGGAGGTATGAAAGAACTTTTTGCAGCTTCTTCAGATTATGTAGAATCTGCATATTAAACTAATTAAATGAAATTTAATATACGTAAACTTACAGAAAACGATTGGGATACATTAGTATCTTGGTGGGATGCTTGGCCCACGTGGGTTAATCCTCCTAAAGATTTTTTACCTGATAACGGAACAGGTGGATTAATAATAGAAAAAAATAATATACCTATAGTTGCAGGGTTTTTATATTTTACAAATTCTGCAGCTGTTTTATTAGAGTGGATTATATCTAATCCAGAATATAAAGAAAAAGATAGAAAAGAAGCTATTGAAACATTAATACAATCAGCAGAAATATTTTGTAAAAACAATAATAAAAAGTATATGTTTTCTATAGGTAGAAATAAGTCATTAATAAATATACATAAAAAACTTAATTGGAGTATAGATGAAAAAGCATCTTACGAAATAACAAAACAAATATAATATGGGAGTAGTAACAGCAATAACCGCAGGGGCTGCTTTAGTTTCAGCAGGAACTGCTGTAGCAGGAGCAGTTAGCTCTGGTAAAAGAGCTAAAAGAGCAGGTAGAAAAGCAGCAAGATTAGAAGATAAACTTGAAAGTTTAGAAAAAAGCAGACAAGCTATTATAAACCCATTTGAAGGCGTAACTAGTTTATCTAGTATGATATATAATACTAGCAATGAACTTTCAAATCCTTATAATAATCTAGGTGTAGCAACTCAAGCAGCTGAATTTCAAGCAGAAGAAGCTGATATTGCTTTAGCAAATACGCTAGATGCGTTACAAGCTAGTGGTGCATCGGCTGGTGGAGCTACCGCTTTAGCGCAAGCTGCATTACAAAGTAAAAGAGGTGTTAGTGCTAGTATAGAAAAACAAGAAGCTTATAATCAAAAACTAAGAGCTGATGGAGAAGTTAACTTACAATCAGCAAGAATGAATGAAGCTATTAGAGTTCAAAGCCAACAACTAGGTGAAGCAAGAAGATTACAACAAGCAGATGTAGCGGGAAGAGAGTTTGTGTATGGTGAAAAAGAAAGAAGAGAAGGTGAACAATTAAATAGAGTACAAGCGCAAATAACCGGCGCTCAACAACAACAAGTTGCTGCGCGAGCTAGTAAAGCTGATTATATAAGCGCTGGAATTAGTTCTGTTGGAAATATAGCAACATCTTTAGCTGGTGCAGGTGGTAGCGGTGGATCTGATGGTCCTTTTGGTGTTAGCGGTGTGCCTTCTGATAGAAGATTAAAAAAGAATATTAAATTAATTGGAATATCACCATCAGGTATTAATATTTATAATTTTAAATATAAAAATAATAAATTTGGTAAAGGTGTGTTTCAAGGTGTTATGTCTGATGAAATACCTGAAAATGCAGTAATTAAACATTCAAGTGGGTATGACAAAGTAGATTACTCAAAAATTGATGTTAATTTTAATAAAGTATAACAATGGCAAGACAATATTATAAATCAGGCGCTTATGAAAATCCAGTAGCAGTTATAGATAGAGAAGCAGATATGATCTATGCTAATACTATTAGAAATATTGGTGCTGTTACAGCTGGTATTATTGATAAACAAGTAGAGCAAGAAACTGAAAGACAAAGAATTGCAAATGAACAAATGAAGTGGACTATGGATTGGACAATGCAAAACCAAGACAAGTACTTAGATCAACTTCAAAAAGCTGGTAATAAAAACCCACAGCTTACTGCTATGTTTATGGAGCAAATAAATATGATGGGTGATTTAGCCGGAAGAGCTAGACAAGCTTCTACACCTGAAGAACAAAGAGCATTGTTAAACGAAGTTGGTACATATAAACAACGTTTAAGCGCTGGAGCCACAAACGTACAACTTATGAACGACGCAATAAAAGTTTTTACAGATGATACTCAAGGAGCATTAAACACAGAGGGTAATTTAAATTTAAACAATCCTAAAGCTTTAGAGTGGGGTAAAAAAATGGCTATTACAACAGGTATGAATCCAGGTACTATGACTTGGTTTGTAGATAAAGATGGTGATTGGTCTGTAAGACATGAAGGTGAAAGACTTGAATCTCCAACTGAAACTAAAGCATCTTTATTTTTTGGTTATGAGCCAGGTATTATACCTGAAAGCACAAATGAAATGCAAGATATTTTAGAAAACAAAATAAAAGCTATTAATGCTAAAACAGGTAAAGTTGATGATCAATTTTTAATGGGTCAAATGATTGATGGGGTAATGGCTCCTAGTGTAACATATGTTAAAACAAGCGAAGATGGTATGTTACAACCAGTTTATAAAACAAACATGGAAATGATCGCTCAACAATTAGCACCTCAAGCAGAAGCTGTAGCATTAAGTTATGCTAAAGAATATAACACAGCTGAAGCTTTTTGGGATAGTTTACCTAAAAGTATTAAAAATGAAATGATGAAAAAACATGGGGTAGGCGAAGATTTACAAGTGGGTAATTTTCAAATGCCTAATGGTGTAGCAACTAAACTAAATAGATCATCAACACAAGCTATTATAGAAGGTTTACAATTAAAAGCATTAACTCAAGTACCTAAAATGAGGTTAGCTGGTAACCCAATAAAGGATCCTAATGTTAAATCTTCAAAAGGAGGTAGTATTACGGGTAATAAAATAACTTTACAAGACTTAGTAAATTTAGCTAATAAAACACCACAGCAACAAGTTGCACATATAGAGTCTGCGCTTGATTCTGATACTCAAGAAATAGCTTATAATCCGCAAAATAATACTATAACTGTTTCTGAAAAAGTAGAAGTTACAGAAGGAGAAGGAAGAGATAAAGTTACAAAAGAAGAATATCAAGATACTGTATATTATTTAAACGATCCAAGTGGTGATAGTATACCAGGTGCAACTGGAGACAGAGTAGAAGGTAGAAACCAGTGGTTAAACAGAATGGCTGAATTATATGCAGGTAATACTGAAAATGGTAGAAAATTATTATTAGATTTTAGAAATAGTATTACAGGTGTAGATCCTAATTCTGGTGTTTTTATTAAAAGAGGATTTTTAGATAAATAATGAAAGAACTATATAACTCGCTATATAATCAAGGTTTATATACAGGTACGTTTGAACAATTTCAATCAGACTATGGTGGTGAAAATTATCAAGAGTTATATAATAAATTAAATGATAATGATTATTATACAGGTAGCTTTGATCAATTTAATATTGATTATGATCCAAATATAACTGAAAAAGAAGAAACAATAACAGCTGAGGTAGATGATAAAACAAAAGATGGTGTATCTGAAATTAAAATAAATGGTAATATTACAACTCGTAATAGTGCTGCTAATACAATAAATGCTATTGAAAATATAGAAGATTTTAATAAATTAAATATTGAAATTAACAACGATAATGAAATAAGTAATCTTTATACACAAAAACAAAAAGATTTAGAACAAAAAGATATTAATATATTTAAAAGTTTTGGAGCTTATGCTGGAAGCGGAATATCCAAGTTCTTTGAAGGTTTAGGAGAAACACAAGATGCTTTAATTTACGGCGCAGCTACTCTTTTTAATCCAGACATGGATAAAGAAGAAAAGTTATTATTAAAAGATAGTATAAAAAAAGGTTATATAACGCCATCATATAGTGCTAGAATACCTACACAAGAATTAGAAAACGCAACAAAGTTTTTTGACAACTATAAAAGAAAAACAGAAAGTAAAAATATTTTAGACGCTGTTGATAAAGGTAATTATTTAGAAGCAGCAGAATTAACTGTAGGAGGAGCTTTAGAATCTATTCCTTCTATAGCTTTGGTTTTTGGTGGTGGTGGTGGTTTAACTCTTTTAGCAACAAGTGTTTCAGGTAATAAGTTTGCAGAAGAATTTGAAAACAACCCTGATGAATCATTAGGTACATTATATGCTAATGCTGCAGGTACAGGAATAGTAGAATCTTCTTTTGAATTAGTAACAAGAGGTTTGTTAAAACAAGCTGGTATAATTGGTGGTGTTAAAGGTAAAGATGTAGCTCAACAGTTTTTAAAAGATGGTGCAAAAGATCTTGTTAAAAAAGTTGGTTGGTTTGCTGGAGCAACAGGGGCTGAGGGTTTATCAGAGGCTTCAACTGAACTCGCAACAATGTATATTGATGCATATGGTATACCAATAGCTGGTGGTCTTGGTAGTATAGGAGGTTTAAACAGAAAATCTGATTTTACTGTTGATTTTTCTGAAGGTAAGTATGGAGAAGGAATAGTAAGACTTTTTGACTCTTTTATGATAGGTTCTTTTGTAGGAGGAAATTTTCAAAGTGTAGCTGCTGTAGGTAACACTAGGAGTGCAGCTAGAAATAGAGCAGAAACATTATTAACACCTGCTTCAATAAAAAAAATATATGCAGATGGTGCAACGCAACTTTCTGAAATATATAAAGATTTAAATAATCCTGATATATCGGTTCAAGCTAAAAAAATATTACAACAAAAAGCAGAACAAATAGAACAAGAT
>CENQ01143527.1_pt1 | contig 20625 bp, 31 predicted proteins | sample 356171 | NCBI WGS metagenome assembly CENQ01 (sample SAMEA2619802, study PRJEB7988) | marine metagenome | biome: marine biome (ENVO:00000447); feature: surface water layer (ENVO:00002042); material: "saline water (ENVO:00002010), including plankton (ENVO:xxxxxxxx)" | depth 5 m
TCCATCTCCACTTAGGTCTGGAAAGCCACCTTCTTTGAGTGCAACGACACCGCCGTCTGCCATTTCATCTGGCCCACTTTGCGCTTGACGTATGGCTCGTATCATTTCAGGATCAAAACGCGACTCAATGTTAGCTTTCATCATTTCAAACTGTTCCCTAGCTTGAGGCGATACATTTCCTTCTATATCTCTAAAACGTTTCTGTTCGTTAAGAAACTCCATTACTTTTTCACTACCATACTTTTGCATAAGCATAGGTATAGGTTGCATCTTACCGCTTTCTTCAAACCCAACAATCCCGCCGTCTGCCATACGCATGTTGGGGGCAGGTTGACCGCCTAGACCTAGCATCTTTTGCATTTGTGCTCTTTGTATCTGGTTGTTCCGTAGTTGCATTCCGGGGGCAAGTGTCTGCACAAGCTGATTAATACCCTGTGTATTACTGTCTTTGATACTGGGCTTATCAGTCATTTTAGCTGCTTCATCTCTATCGGCAGCGGCGACTAGCTCCATCGCTTCCATTGTTACCCTGTCATCAATTAGCTCTTTCAATGCACCTGCAATACCACTGCTTGCCAACCCTTCTGCCATTTGCACACGAGGATTCTGTCGAGCTTGTTGAAGCGCACGGGGATCAATTATACCTGCTTGTTGCATTACCATTTTTTATCCTCTTAAGAAGGGAGAAAGTTTAACCTATCCAAAAGGTTTAATACTTCACTAGCTCCGCCAACAAATCTGTTCGTATCACTTGGTGCAGCATATTGATAAGACTGCGTTGAAATAGGTAGACCCTGCAATAGAGACTGCATGTACTGCGTTTGCTTGTAAGGAAAATCACGTTCCTGCTCAAACTGCGCTACATCAGCCATTATCCCTTGTTGGTCTATTTGTCTTTGAGTATCACCGCCTATCTGTTGAGCGCGTAAGGCTCGAAGTCCGTAGTCTCTATCCCTATCAAACATATTTTGTGCATCAGTGTAGGCTTGCTGGTAACCTTGTCCTGTTATACCTGCTAATCTATCCAGAAGCCCTCTGCCTAACTCTGCTTCCGCAATCGCTTGTCTACCACCTCCAAATGCACCCGCTTTACTGTACTGAGATTGCACCGCTTGTTGTGCCATTTCAGCGTCACGTATGGCTGCATCATACTGAGGTTGAAGTACACTTTGTAAATAAGGTGTCATGTACTGTTGTACTACATTGTCACTTGCAGGAGTAAAACTGGGCTGTGCTCCATCAGCTAATTGTTCGGCTGTAAGAGGAGTGTACCCTGCACCTGAAAACGATCCGGCGGCTGACGCTTGTGGCATTCCTAATGAGGCAAGTCCTTGAAATGCTTGGCTTTGTAAGGAAGAAGGTCCGGCTGTTAACGGTCCTTGGTAGGCGGTATACGGCAAATTAGCTAGTGCCGCGCCTCTTCCCAACATCTCTGACACATAAGGGCCAGCGTAGGGAGATAATGAAGTTTCTAATCCTGTTGCTCCTGTTGGTGTTGTCATTTTAGTACCTCAAGCTGGCATCATTTTCATAGGGTCTATTTCCGTACCTTGCTTAGTTGTCCCTGTACGAGCATTACGCACCCTATCCATCATTGACATTAATTGGTTCGCTCCCGCATCTGAGTTGCCATTACCTAAATGACTAACGACATCAGCAGGTATTACAAATTCCCCATCGCTTAACGCGGCGGGTTGTGTTCCATCTATACTGGCAGGTATAAGGTCGGCCATACCATCTGTAGGTCCACCTAAATAGTAGTTATTTAAAGGGCCGCCTTGAGCATATTTATTACTGTTAGTAATAAAATTATAAGCATCTGCTATCTCTTTCTCGGAATAGTCTTCATTTTGTGCTGCTAAAAGCGCAGGTGTAGTTTTATCTTGCAGTAATAATTGCACAGCTAAATCTGTTGGGCTTTGTATTGTTGATACTTGTTTTGTAACTTCTTCTAGCGTCATGTCTCCGTTATTAACCAAATCAGCTACTACATCTACAACATCCACATTAAAATTTGTAGCTACGTCACCGATGGTAGCTTTTTTGTCTTTTATAAGATCAACTAAATCATTTCTTTCTGTATCTTGAATTCCATCGGTTGCATCTACTGAACTAAACGTATTCGCAACAGTTTCTCTATTCTGTGCTCCCGTAATAGCTGCTTGTAAATTGTCTGCGCTTAAAGTGGGGAACTTACCTGCTAATTCGGTAGTAGAAAAACCACTGCCCGCTATTTCTAATAAATCAGCATCTGTTAAATTTTTATTTGCGAACTTTGATGCAAACTGAGTAAGTGCGTCAACAGCATCATCGTCAGTGGTAGCAGCAGCGTCATCAGTAGTTGCATTTAATGCTGCACTTAAATTTTGAGCGTTTGCTATGGCTTTAGCCAGAACATCTGGGTCTATGCCCAGAGCTGTGCCTATTTGATTAACGTTGTAAACTTCTTGACCACCTAGATTTAAAAGATCGTCGTTAGTAAGTGTTTTACCGTAGAAAGGAGTTAAAAAAGTATTAAACTTTTGTAAGTCTGTAGGCTCAACTTGAGTTGTAACATCAGCACCAGTACCAGCAACATCAGCACCCGCAACAGGTGTAACAGCTCCGATCCCTGTATCGACAGCACCCGCACCACCAAACGCACCTTCTGTAGTATCTACATCATCTACAGGGGTATAGACAAAACCCGGAGGTAAACCTGTAGTTGGCGTAACAGTAGTATCAGTTTCTACAAGAGAGGGAAGCCCCACACCTTCCATAATGCCTGTCCCAGTAAAAAGCTCATCTCCGTAGTCAAAGTAAGACCTGCCCATGCTTCCGGGCCTACGCATAGTGCTAGTTTCTGTAGCGGCTAACGGGTTAATTCTATTACCTTGTGCATCTAATACATTGCTAAACGCATTGTCTTTTAGCTTTCTATCAAAATTGTAATCAGGAATACCGCCTTGGTAACCTACAGGACCACTTCCCCCACTGTCGTCACTAATCCCTAGTAAACCCCCTACCAAACCACCCGCAATAGTCTTTGCGTTTTGGTCAATAAAGTCTCGGAAGCTGAATTTACCTCCGGTTTTCATTGTTCCACCGTCTTCTTCGGGTATTAAACTCTGAGGGGGATAAGCACTTACTTGAGTCCCAGTATTAAATCTTTTCACGTGTCCACCACCTTTCGCGTAAACTTTAAGGTCTTCCTCGTCTTCATCTTCTGTACTTAAAAAAGGTTGAGCTAAACTTCCTGCCATATCATATAGATAGTCTATATCGACTAGCGGGCCGGGACCACCAGAAATTGCCCCTGCTCCACCGCCACCTGCGGGCATCCCACCGCCTCCACCGCCGCCGCCTCCACCGCCGCCTCCAGCAGAGGTTTTTACGGGTTCACTAGTTTTAACAGTTTCACCCCCAGCAGGAGAAATAAGACCTACATCTGTCCCTGCGTTAGTACGTATGATGTCAGCTACTTCTAAGTCCTCGGAAGATAGGTCTCCCGTGTTCAATGCGATACTTCCCGTTTTTATTTTGTCTTTTTCGCTTAGATCACTACCAATATCAACACCCAACGCACCAGTTTTTACGGCATCGCCTTTTGATGTGATATCCCCTGTAATATCAACAGCTTTAACAGTGTCTGTCTTTGTAGCTACGCTGCCTGTGTCACTTGTAGGTGTTGTAGGTGTTGTAGTTTTTGTTTTATCGTCTGCTGCATTTGCCGCTGCCAATACACTGGCGGCTGAAGTTCCCACCCCACTAGTAGGATCAGCCTTATCATCAGTAAGGGATGCAGCTCCAGCCATTGTACCTAACGTACCTAGACCACCAAGCAATCCCGGTAATCCACCTTCAAAAATGTAACGGGGGTCTGGTATGGAAAGGCCAACTTGTTGTCCTGTGCCGGGTTGAGTACCAAGTATTAACGGGGTAGTTGAGCCACTTTCCCCGTAGTTAATAGTTCCACCAAGACCACCCGTAAGAATAGAGATAGGGTCAAGTAAAGTTTGAGCAACTTCTGGGCCTTGTCCTAGCGTTATAATATCGGAAAACTTTTGACCTCCAGTGGCTATAAGGTCTATGAGTTCTTGACCCGCATCTTGGGTAAAATCACCAGCTTTATCTAAAAGATTCCCTTCTACAACTCGTGGGGATATTACTTCTCTACCTTGATCTTTATTAAAACTTTCTATTTCATCTCTCGTAATCCCTAAAGTTTCAACTTCTTTACGAGCATCAGTAACAGCCTGTTGTTTTTGTTCTGTAGTTAGCCCTGAAGCGCCTTTATCAAAAGCTCTGGCATCAGCTATAGCGTTACTTAAATTATTTAATGCTTTTTTAACTGCGCCTTTTCTAATATTGTATTGTTCTTTTTCAGTTGGAACAGTAGCTTGCCCCGGACTAACATACGAGCCACCACCCCCAGTCATACCACTAGACCCTGCACCTAAACCGCCTACAGTGAGCGACCCAAACCCTGCACCTTGAGCACCTAACCCTCCGCGTGGCGCAAAACTTGTACTCGTACCCGCAAAATTAGACACAGGGATAAAATTCCCCGGACTAACTTGGATCATAGAATTTGCGCCTAATTTTCGTGCAGTACCCATATCCTACCTACGGTAAAGTTTCTGGGAGTGCTGAAATCAAAAATGCACTCACAATCGCTGATGGCACTACAGGTCTTGGGCTTGAAGCGGCCTGATGATTAAGGCTTACGTCTGTATCACTAGTTGCCCACATAATCTCTATGTATTGCCCTGCTTGCACATCAATCGTAAAGTTATAATTAATTTCATTTATAGTACCCGATCCAACTAACACATATTGTTTAGCAGTATTAGTAACATCCGTACCACTTCTTTTTACCCAAACGTCAACTGTTTTAGATGCGGCTGAACTACTGGTTAACTGAGCCGACACTTCAAAGTTGTAAACCCCTGAATAGGTTGGGGTTATTCGGGTATTAGACGCTACGCTCATGGCTTCGCCAAGATACGTGTTTTCAAACTGTATGGCGTATGCAGTGCCCGTAGACCCTGCATTTTGATCGACTGTGGAGAAGAACTTACCGTTCGGGGTACTAATAAAACGACCCCCGTAATCTCCAGACAACAAGTTTACAGTATTTGTTAGGCCATTGAAAAACAAACGTAAAATGTTGTTTAAATCATCTAGGTAAGTACTTAAAGAGGTTTCCCTTGGAGCAACGGGGAGAGCTGGGTTAGTAACCTGATTTATAAGGTCGTTAGCCACTAGCCCCTCCTGCCGTCAGGACGCATCTGTAAACGCGGTATACCTAGCTTCCAAGTAACCCCAGCCGCCGTAGACTCTAGCTTAAACGACATTTGCCTACCCCGTACCCGCGTATCCACTATGCCAGTAAAAGCCTCTATCGGTGTTGTAGCTGTACGAGTAACAGCCGCACTGTCGCTACCTCCTACTGAAGCAGGGCTATAATAACCAGACCCAGAATCCTGTAACGGCAATAAACTAACCGTGGCACTGGGAGAACCTGCGGTAGAACCTTCAAAGGTCAAGTCAGGTAACATCTTGTTTATTAACATAAATCTGTCACCGTCATCCAAATCAAACTGGGAAGAGGTAATACTGGCTGTTATGGCTGCTGGAGTACCTGTTTCGTTGTCATCCACGCCTTTCTCTTGGTTAATTAATTTGCCACTAAACGTAGCGGCTATTGGGAAGTCCCGTAAGTCAGAGTCCATCCACGCTGAACGTGATAACGTGCCGTAATACCAGATGTTTTCCACATAGTTATACACAACATAGCGGTCGTTTCGAGTCACCCCAGAGGAACAGTAAAACCACCATATTTCATCGAACTCTTCGTTTGATCCACAAATAACTTGTTGACTTTGTTCCCTGTTAAAATCATCAAATACATAACTACGTACCGAACAAGGCAATGTTTTAACTGTACCATCGTAGTAATAGAACTTACTTGTACCCATCCAGTAGGCGATATTATTGGAATAAACGGCTGCATTAGGGCCAGCTATAGTGGTATTAGACCCCAATAAGGTTGCACCCCACACTAAGGGAGCACCTAGATACTGCAAACCATACAAAGCCGAATCAGTCCACACCAATACTTCTTGACGTGCCTGTATAGCTTGTATTATTTCTGTACCCTCAGAAAGTTTAAGACTTCCTGCTTGGTTAGTAGCTGTGGGGTTCCAATCAGAAATGTCTTCTTGGTCAGACCATCGTAAGAGCATAGGGTCTAACGTAGAACTGCCTACAGCGTTTACACCAAAACAAAAAGCAAATCTAAATATATCTGATACAAAGGCAATATTAGCTACGGTAGGCACTTGCGCTGCACCTCCTAAAGAACTTACTAGCACTCCTCTTGTACTTAAACCGCTGCTTGCATCCCAGTAATATAGAGCACCGTTTCTATGGACAAAGAACAGGTCTTCCCCGAAATTAGCCTGACTCCAAATACGCATCCCCGCAAGGGTAGTGCCGCCTATACCCCAAGTACTTTGACCCCACGTACCTGCGCCCCACCCAGAAAATGGAACTTCTATTTCGTTTCCAGTATTAATTTGGTAAGTACCTACTGTACTGGCCCCTCCATTACCTGAGTCTCCCGCAGAAGCAGTAACTGTGCTACCAGAGGTATCTTTAGCTTCTACCGTGTAAGAATCCGTATTTACTATTGTCGCTATCTGATATTCTTGATTTAGAACAGCAGCCGTAATATTTCCGCCCAGAGAAGCAGCACCGCTAAAAGTAACAAAATCGTTAACAGTCGCTCCATGTGAAGTATCCGTAACAGTAAGAGTTGCATCGCCGTTTACAGCCGCGAAAGTAACATCTCCCGCTGCTGTAGTAGTTCTAATAGGGGTAATGTCGTTATAAGCCCCGCCTTTCTCTATGTAGTATTTAAGATTAGTACCTACAGAAACAAGGTTTTCAACATTCAAAGTGGCCCAATTATGCAGGGAACGTGCTACTCCTAGATAAGTACTTTCAGACAATTGCTCCCACCCACCTATCTTCTGGGGCAATCCCCTTCTAAACCGCACCTTTTCAGTTTCGTACCAAGAACCTTCAGCCGCATAACGAGTGTTTTCTCGATCTACCCCTGCTTTAAACTGTATTTTCTTATAAGGCATTACTCTACATACTCACCTGTTTTAATTAAGTCAGTAAGCTCTAACGCTCTACCACCCACTTGTTTAGCCCAACGTGAGTCTAGGAACTCGGTAGCAGCTACCTTATAGTCTCCTTCTTCCATAGCAGCCAGAGCACGTTTAAATCCTCTCAATCTTGTTGCTCCAAGATTAAAGCCTATGTCAATCATCGCATCTTTTCGTACATCATCTAGCGAATTAAACCAAGAGTACTCTTTTGCTAACTCCTTGATAACACGTTCAATATCGTTTTGTAGAAGGTATTCTACTTCATCTTCGGACAGCCCTATGCCACCCCGTTGGTCGATATTCCTACCTACCCCAACAGTAATCTTTCCTTCAGAACACTCATAAGCATGAGTTTCCACACCTTCATGGCGCTTTAACATTTCAATCAACTTTTTCATTTTGAGTGCAATTTTGCTATTTCTTTTTTTAAATCTTCCTCAGAGGAAGGGACTTTTGGTTTATCCGGTTTTGCTGGTGGTTGTGGTTTTGCTGATTTCATTTTTACCTCTCTTATTTCTTTGCGTTAGACCCGCCATAGAAGAAAGCCGCAGCCGTCCCTAGAATACCGCTCAACTGACCGAGAACGAGTGAGATAACAGTCTCAGACTGCTGAGAATGCTCAAACAAAGTTACAACCATGACATAACTCCCATAAAGCAGCAGAGCTAATATAGAAAACACTTTGGGAGTCATATCAGAACCAAAGGCTTCCCGTGCTGATTTCCGGTCTTCTACTTCCGTTTTAAAAGCTTCCAGATCAATTTCCATTTCTCGGATACGGTCTTTAAAATCCTTGTCTGCTTCCTTGAGAAGCACCGCTTTTTCTGGCTCTCGCTCAATAATGTCCTCTATCTCATTAGCCGTAGCATCTGGTACACCTAGCTTTTGTGCGGCCATCTTGACAGCCATACCCGCCATTGGCCCACCTGCTGCACTGGCTATAGTAGGGGCAAGAGACTTGAGTAATCCACCTAATTTCATTGCAATAACAAATACACTTTTATAAGTGCCTCTAGTTCGTTAATTACTTTCCCGTGGAGTCTTCCTCCACGATTTCGTCAATCGTATCACAAACGTCTGGGATTCGGATGCCTGTCGTAACCTCAGTGGTCACGCGGCCTACAGCTCGTATACCTTTGTAGACACCAGAGCAGTACAGTTCCTTGTTGGCTATCATTTCCTCGGATACAGAGCATCCCGCCATTAGTACACACAGCGCAGCGATTCTAAGCATTTTCAACCTCGTCAATCATTTTGTTGAGTTCTTTAATTTCTTCTGGATTAAGTATTTTATCTTGAGCGTCTAAAAATACCCCTAACCGCTCTTTATAGCCTTCCATAAAGTGATCTGAGATAGCATCTTTCAGGCTTCTGTCTTCCTTCCTAACTTCTTTTGAAGGGTTTATGTAATCTTGCATGGAGTTAGCAAAGTACAACATAGTCTGCGACCTAGAAGGGCCATAGCAAAGGCGCGGTATGCGTGCCACCATATCTGAACCTTGCACACAAGAAATCTGGTTATCTAGTTCCATAGGACGCTTGAACCCTTTGAAGAACACATTAGGTTTACCAAAGGTCACCAGATTAATATTAGGATGTTTTTTCCACAGTTTAGCTGCGCTTAGTTCTGCTAACGCCCCACCAAGACTGTGCCCACATATTAAAGTACGCTTCTTCATGTCTAGGTGCTTCTTGACTTTACCCCAAACAGAGGCATGAGCTGCGGTAAACCCACCGTGGCACAACCTGCCTACGTAAGGCACTGGGACTACTAGCGCATCGGTAAGCCAATCACGCCCCTGTTGCGTCCCACGAAACGCTATGATGTCTATGGATTTGCGTTTTGCTACATAAACTGTAGTAGAAGTAAGTTTACTTTCTATCTTTATAGAATCTTTGTTTTCATCATTGTAGGCTTTCATCGCCCAACTACACGCCATATTAAGTAAAACGGGGTCTAGTTTCATTACTCACCACCTAATCCAAAAATTAAAAATACCGCACCAAAGATAAAAATAACTGTGCCTATAAGCCATGCAAACATTACAGCTAAGTCACGTATCAAGGCATCCTCTGCTTTTTCTGCGGCTGCTTTTTGTTTCCTTTTAACTTCGCGTTTCTTCTCTATTTTAACCGCTTCTTTCTTTATCTTTACCCATCTATGGGTCTGGCCTTTCCTCGAATAATAATCGCCCACTTTCTTCATCATGCGCTCAATTCGTTCTTCTTGCTGATCTATCGTAATGGCTTCTTCAAGCGCAGAGCCAACCATCAGGTCATCCGTACCCGCTTTACGAGCTTTTTCAATATGCTCTTCAACTTTTTTCTTAGCAGTAAAAAATCGGCCTACTTCACCTGCCATGTCCTCGACTTCTTTTTTCTTGGCAATAGCTGTCTGTACAACGACAAAGGCGCTGTCTAAGGCTTTTATTGCAAGTAGAGCTTCACCGATCATTTGTACCACCTGCTGTCTTCATCTGCATTTATTGGCTGACAATATGCGTTAATATCAGGGGTGTCAGGCTGTTGTTTTATTTTTTCAGCAAAATATAGACATCTATTTATATCTTTAAAACACAACGCTTGTTCACAAGAACGCGATACATCTTGCCCTCCAATACTTATTATTAGTATGAAAAGCACCATAACTCATACATCTACCAATGTTTTGAATTTTTTTGGTTTTTTAAAAAAGTCTCGTTTTATTTTTTGTTTGTGCCTAGCGTCGGCACTTATTTGAGTATTTACATCTGAAACGGAAGCATATTGTTCTGTAGTTACTAAATGCGTTTTCATATTAATTTTTGTTTCAACCAAAGGCACGTAATGTAATAACGGTGTTCCTGCTTTTAATAGAATGTTTTGTACTTTGTCTTCTCTTTTTATAAACATATTTACATTAGTAGCCGCATTAGTCCTAAAGTCTAAGACTCCTTTTAACAAGTGCATGGATGACGGGATGTTATTAAAGCTCCACTCTAGTTCCGTACATAAAAAATCTATTCCTTGTTCGCATTTTAACATCCAAGGACTTTCTAACTTTAAATGTATATAGTCTCCGAGCAGGTTAGGAGGTAATTGGTGGTTACTGTGGCTCGTAATAGCTGACCTACAATCACTATATTGCCACTGGTAGTGATCCGTACCTTTTTCGCCTACCTCAATCTCTAAATCGGACCATAAAGGTAATACAAACCCTCGTTTAAAATACTGCATGATTACAGGGCAATTTTTTATGTTATTTTGTTCAGAAACTCTATCCCCTCTCAGCATACTGTCCCATTTAGGGGCAGGTAAAGTTTTAAACCATTCGGGCACATACTCAGATGCAGGACTCATAGGAAAGTAATTAAACACGTCCGCTCGATATGTATAACAATCTACGATGGTTACTTTTTTATTTCTCTTAAACACTATTTAATCACCACCGTATCAGTATCTTCAAAAAATAACATGGTTCCATAACACACAATATTCCAATCTGGTCCCTCTTGCTCACTTCGAGAGGGTACTTTTAATATCACATGCCTTGCTAACCACTCTTCTTTTTCTTGAAAAACTCTCCAAACATGTTCATGCGTTCCTCTTCCCGGTTGCCCTCTCGCTTTATTAAACCTTATCCTATATTTAAACATCCGGGCGTATAGGAAACATAGGTTCTTTTTCTAAATCAGGTTGAAGAGTTACTTTATCCAAAGCCAACAAATAGTCATCCCAAAGTATTTTTTCTTCTAGTGTTAGGTTATCGTTCGCTAAAGCATTGTTAGCTATAGTTTTTTCTTTTTCTATCCTATCTAATGTAGGAGCTAACACTACTGCTTTTTGTTCTTCCGCATTAAGTTCTACCCACCCTGTATCGGAATAAGCTGATCCTAACCATGACAGATCGCCTAGCTTATCCTTAATTCCTTCTAACCCAAAAATCGGTCCCCAATTAACAGGGAGCGGGCCGGGTTCACTTAGAGCTTCGTCCGTTGACAGTTTTTTCAGTTGCCACATGTTGTTGTTCCTTTGGTTGTTCCTTTAGTTGTTGCTGTATATCTGACGTAAACCCCGGCATTCTACTTTTTTGTGAAGTTATTCCTACTCTACTGTATTCTAATTTTCTATTTGCAAAAGGAGGATGGCCGTTTAAATGTTCTCTTTCTTCCTCTGTAGGTTCGTTCCACTCCCTATAACTACTAAAATCATCGCGTGGTTGTATGTGGATATGACAACCTATACTAGCTGCTAGTTGGTGTATAAGTTCTACAACCTGCACAGGCTGATAGATGTTCCATAAAAAAGACCCATTTACACTACGCATAGTTAATTCAGTAGTTCCAGAAGCTGAAGTTCCAACACTAACCGATTGTGCCCTATTACGGTTTGCCTCCAGAGACTCTAATTGATGTTCTTGGTTTCTTTCTTCAAGTTGTTTTTGAAATTGTTTCTTATTCATTATTGAGGACACCATGATACAACTACTTGTCCATTAACAGTTATAGGATACGAAGAGCCACTAACCACGGTTATACAATTATGAGTGGTTGGACTTGCTGGATTACTAGCACTGCCCGAACCGCCCGCAGCGCCATCACATCCTACACCTCCTCCTCCGCCTCCGCCGCCAAGGTAGGCTTGCCCATTCGCCGCTGCACACGCTGTTCCGCCGCCACCGCCACCGCCGCCACCCAGACCAACGCTATTACAAGGGAAATTCCCACCCACGATAGCATTAGCTGCATACGTCCAACTAGTACCACTACAATAATATTGGTATATGGTCGCACCTCTTCCGCCACATGCTCCTTTATTAGGAGTGCTACCACCACTCCCTCCGGGTGAACTACTTTTCCAAACAGTGTTAGTACAATAGTTACCAAGAGGAGGACCGGGATTACCTGCACCACCTCCACCTCCACCTGCGTTACCTGTCATTACAGCATATAGATAACATATACATAGATAATAATTTCCTTGGGAACGAGAACCATAACCTGCTCTAAAGCCCCGCCCCGTGCCAGCAGTTCCACCAATGCCGTAATTACCATACCCCGGACTAATGTTTGCGCCGTTTCCACCTGCGTTACCTGCCGTACCAGCAGCTCCACCAGCTCCACCAGCTCCAGCCGGAGCACCCGGAAAACTAAGACAAAACCCAGTTGAAGCAGTACCTGCACTACCCGACGCTCCGGGGTTACCTGCGCCACCGCTATTACCGCCCGAACTACCGGATTTACCTATATAGACAGGAGATTTCCACGAAGGACAGCCACCATTCCCCGTACCACCAGAGCCACCATTTCCACCAGCTCCAACCCCACCTGCGTTACCTGAACTTCCGGGGTTACCTGTACCGCCATACCCAGTAGCATTTACTGTTGTAATACCTGCGGGAGCTGTAAAAGTACCGGAAGAATTGAAGGTTTCAGTCCCACCGGGGGCTAACCCACCACCTAACACTCCTGATTTACTAGTACCTATGGGCATAATTTAACTCACTCGTTGTAAAACCAACCTGTTACTATATATTTTGTATAATCCCCGTACACGGGGTTTCCTCTATGAGGATGTGTAAATCCAGCGGGCCATAAAACTAAAGTATTGGCGACTGGACTAATTCTTCTCTGTTGATATAAAAATTCTGTTTCTCCATTAGCTTCAGAGGGTATAGTGTTTAAATACAAAGTATAGACTACAGACCTATGATTCATAGGGCCATTCCCATGCTCATAATGCCACAAATGATAACCACCTCCAGAAGAAGTTTTTTGTATTTTCATGTTGTTGCATTTTATATCTACATCATTAAGCACGGAATATTCCTCTGCATAAACATCAAAACAACTTTGTAAACCCTTGAAGAAGGTTGCTTTTGGCTCTAACGGTTCTGCTTTATGTTGGAACCGTTCAAATCCATAGTCCATAGTATTTAATGATATATGCAAATCTTCTTTTTGGTGTTTTGACACTCCTTCTATTTGCTGTCTGTTAGTTCCAGCTCCATGCTTTACCACACGCTCAAATTCTTTAATAAAGTGTTCACAAAATCCTTCTGGGTATACATCCGAAAATACTCCTATAAAATCTGTAATCTTACATTTCATCTAAACGCTGGTCCTGTAACCCATGCGACTAAACTCTGTCGCGCACCTTTAACTACTGGTGTAACTTGATGTAATGTCCACGTAGGAAATACTGTAATCAACCCCCGTTGTTTACGCATAGTAGTAGGTTCACCTTTAAACAGAAGCTGTAAGTTACCTCCTTCGTACTCTGCTGGGTCAGATAATTGTAAAACTAAAGAAAGTTTTCTACTTATACCTCCCCCGCCAAAATCTTGATGCCATGCGTACATACCTTGATTTTGTTCATTATAATTAGTTAACTGTAAAGGTTCGCCAAATCCAGTTAGTTCAAAATTAAAATGTTTTGCATTTAAAGATGCTACGACATTAGATAAGTTTTTAAATATTTCTTTTGTATTTGTATCAGAAGAACTATTCAACCAATTAAGTTCTGAACGCCGTATGCTCGTATCAACCTCCCCACCATTTTCAACCCCAACTGAACCTTTCTCTGTACCTTCCATTGCTTTTTGTTGTAACCAATCCAACTGCTGCGGAGAAAAAGCGTTTTCCCACCATGCAAAAGGAGTGATATTTGCATAAGGCGTTAACAAATGTTCCATTAAATAAACCTCTTTCGTTGTGAGGTTAAGAAATGAATAAACTTTGTTGGATTGGTATCATTATTAGGAGTTATCATGTGTGGTAGCCAAGAATTAAAAAATAACATAGTTCCGGGCGTTACATTATTAAAATATATATTAGCTGTGGCAGCATTTACTTGTTCGGCATTAACAGAAAGCAAGTCTGTCATTTTTTTACCGGGTCTAGGATCATCAAATATAGGAAACGACCCATTTTCAGGAGTCTCTAAAAAATAAAATCCTGATATTTGACTATCGTTATGTACGTGCATAACGTTAGACCCCGTACAAGCAAACTCTTGTCCCCACATAGCACTTAAATAAAACTCATATTCATCTGTTAAATACCCTTGATCTTTTAAAATGCTTACACTTTTGTCTATAAAATAAGAAGATAAATATTGTAACTCTTTATCCTCAACCATAGGCTGTGTTTGTTTGACAACAGCATCCTCTGGCAACCACTCCTTAGTTTTATCGTAGTATTTTTGTGTATGCTTTAAAGTCTCTTCTACCCACTGAGGTCTTTCTTCTCTGTATATAAAAGAAGGATAATAAGCAAAAGCTTGCATGTTAACTGTCGTTATTTACATAAGTCATTAAATCCGTAGCCATAGTTACAATGCTATTCGCTGTTATTGCAGTAGCCTCTGACGCACTTTGTGTTCTACGATTTTCCACATGCACATCTTTTGCCATACGTAACGCTTCCAGCTTTCGTTGTTTTGCGGTTTCTGCTGTTTGGTTCGTCATTCGATGGTCTTCAACCGCTATTTGTTGATCCACCATTTGCTGTTGTTCTTCAGTTAAAGCCATGTCTGTAGTCTCCTATCTAAACAGTTAAATTAAGATAAATCTTTCATAGGTATAGTTACATACCAAGTAGTGCCCCCATCTGGCGAAAAGAAAAACCAAATGTCTACCTCATTTGCGCCTGTACTACGACTGATTGACCCGCCGGGGTATCTAAAAGTCCCCCCTGCCAAGGCAACCGTTCTACTAGGCGTACCATCATTAGTTAAAATAAGTGTAAATGAAGTAGCTCTATTCGAAGTACCATTAGGTGTAGCTAACGTCAGCGTTACATTACCGTTTAATGTAGCTGTAAATACGTTTCCATTACTACAAGTAATAGTCTTAGCTGTGCCAGTATTTCCTAACGCCGTCACCTTATCAGAAAATACCCCTGAAAAAAATTGATTTGAATCAAACGGAATAACAGAATTAGCCGCAGAATCTTGTAGACCAGTTGTAATTTTAGGAGTAGTTAGAGAAGGGCTTGTACCAAAAACTAACGCTCCTGAACCAGTTTCATCTGTTACAGCAGTAGCTAAATTTGCGCTTGAAGGTGTACCAAGCCACGTTGCTACTCCTGAACCAAAAGAAGTTATTCCAGTACCACCGTTTGCTACGGGTAATGTGCCAGTTATTTGGTTTGCTAAATTTAAATTAAAATTAGCTAAAGCGTCTACAACAGCAGCGCCAGCTCCTGCTCCATCTAAATAAACTATTTTAGTTTCTCCAGTGCCAATGTTAACCGTGCCACCTGAACCTTGTTTAATAGTTATAGTCTGACTGCCTGTAGTAGCATTTTCTATCCACATTAACCGAGATAATGTATTCGGCGCTATTGTAAGTTCTCTAGTAGCAGTTAAAGTAGCGCCAGAAGTTACTTTAAAATAAAGCGCTCTCGCCGGGTCTGCTGCACCATCAGCAACAGTTGTAGTAGCATTACCATCTGACCCAAAAGAAGCTTGTGTATTGTACCCAAGCGAATCAGCAATAAGTTCTAAATTAGTATTAGTACTAGTACCCCAAGTACCGTCCTCATCGCCTGTAGTAATTTCTTTAAGTCTTAAATTATTTACATAAGTAGCCATAATATATTCCTATGCTGCTTTGTTTATATCTACCCAATTAGGTGTTTGAGAATCATCTATTGTAGTCCAACCACCTCTACTTATTGTTCCTACTGCACCTGTACCGCTTACCCCCGTAGGAGTTATAGAGCCACCATAAACAGTAATAATAGCACCTATATCGCCTGATGCTAGAACTCCCGTTGTTGTAGGGACTGCCACGCTAGTTACAGCTCCAACAGCACCCGTGCCACCTACCCCTGTAACAGCTACATTTCTATCGTAAGCTGGAGTGACCGTGCCAACAGCACCCGTACCACTTACGCCTATCGGTACAAATATATCTCCTATTTGAAACGCAACCGTACCAACAGCACCCGTACCACTTACGCCTGTAGGAGTTACGGAATCTACTACGCTTATAGAAGTAGTTCCTACTGCACCCGTACCACTTACGCCTGTCGGTGTTTGCACACTGCTGTATGCAATCGTTACAGTTCCTACACTACCTGTTCCTTCAACGCCTGTGGGTCTAACTAATCCAGTGCGATTTATAACAACACTACCTACCGCGCTAGTTCCCTGTACTCCAGTAGGTATTACAGACCCTCCTATGGAGAATCCTACAGTGCCTATTGCTCCTGTAGCTGATACGGAAATATTGACATTATTTCCCCACGAGCCTTGGCCCCACGTACCTGCGCCCCATGTAGCTCCAAGACTTACAACTTTATCAGCCATTTAAGACCTCTAGGCGATACGTATAATCGCAGTAGAAGCGCCAGCAGCGGGAAATTGAATTTGAAAATCTCCTGAACTTACTGTTTGATCTCCACCAAAAGCTAGTACTGCACATGCTGAATTACTATTGTTAGTGTTGTAGATCATCGCTCCACACGTTGTGAAAGAAGCACTTGACCAAGTAGTATCATTGAAATCACAAACAGCCGTAGTACCAGAAGCAACCGGAGTTACGTTAGTAAGAGTGTTACCCCCTGCACTGTAGCCTGTACCACTTGTCTCATCACTGTTGCCAGTAATGTCACTATAATTAGTGCTTGCAGCTCCGTAAGTTCCTGAACCTGATGATACTGATTTAAGCAGTGCAATCTTCAACGTATCCGCACCGTTTTGTAAGTCATGTAGCCCCTTAAGTATTTCTACTTTAAAACTTGTGGGCATTGCTGTTGATACTGTTATTGCCATGTTATATCTCCAATAGTTTTACAAGTTCCGAATGCCCAGCATCGCGGAATTGGTTTGCCAAAGTTGTGCGGTCTGAACGAATAGCTTGTTTCATATACTCAACCAGTACCCCACGGATTTGATTTTTAAACGCTTCTGCCTGTTCTACAATCAAAGGATGACTATTGCCACCCACATAAATTATTTTATCTAACGCCTGTTCAGCTAACTCTTCGGGAGTAAACCCTCGCTTAGATATAGTAGTAACCTTTACGTTACCTAGTTCTACAACGCTTTCAGAACTTATCATCAAGCTGTCTCCACTTTAACTTGCCCACCTCGGTACGTGTCCTCACGTAACTTACCATCACCCAGATTTTTAAGTAACGCTAACGACTGTGCATACATATTGTCGTAAAGAGCCACCATATCTGGTTCTCCTTTTTGGAATCTAATTGCTTCTACTAAAGTACCGTTTAACAATGCTGAATCAAACTCTGTGCCTAACCATGAAGTACCAGCAGTTACTATAGACTCTGGATAATAAGCAAAGTGTATTTCTGCATCAAAATCAGTATTCGGAGTTGGTCCCACTATAAAGCTAGTTTCGTCAAAAATAGCATAGTAAATAGGTGTTCCAACTGTTGGACCACCAGCAGCGGGATTAGGATATGCCTCACGTATAAAATTTACATCCTTATCCAGTAAATAAGTATACTCTCCACTATTATCTATTATAGCGAGAGAATAAGCGTACAAAAAACCAGAGGGCATTGTTAAATACTTATTACCACTAGTTAATGACCCTGTTTGATTCTTCCGCAACGCAGGTAAAGAAACAGTAGTATATATTTTTTGCTCTGCTTGTTTAGTAAACATAGCAAGCTGGTCATCCGTGAACGTTTGCTCACAAATGTCATTAACATTGGCTTTAAGTTCTGTATAGTTCACTACGCCATCGGACCTCTTGCTTTAGTACCCTTAGTAGCCGCACCATTACCACGAGTTTCTATACCGCTTGTCTTCATGTTAATAGGTTGATTGACCTGTGTGCCGGGGCTATAAACTGTAGGCTCGTTTGGAAGCTCTATAATCTTAGGTGCTTTTTTACTTTCTTTTTTCATTCTAAATACCTCTTACGGTGTGTTAGCTTGACCACCCATTCCACTATGAGCAGAACAATAATAATATAAAGTAGGTGCTGGATCGGGCACTGTTATTTGTGTGTAAGCCCCTGCATTTCCGGGGACTCCTACTTTAGTTACTCCTGTTGTATATTCTGACCCTCCACCCCATGTTCCATTGGGCGTAGTTGAAAGCCGTAATGGATGCGTTCCGTTTGTACCATCTGATTGGTCAAACTTGTAAGTTAGTCCTTCTGTTAAATCTATTGTAGGACTCACCACGCCTCCTAAATAAAATTTATTACCCGTTCCATACGAGTTTGTGCCTGTTGCAACTGTTACTGTAAAAGTATTAGTCACTATTCCTGATATATTTACAACTCCAACTTTACCAAACCCGACGACTATAGAGGGGTCAATTGGTTCTATATGTGCTCTGCTCGCAGCTAACTCTGCAAAGTCAGGTCTAGGGTTTCTTAGAGCTTGCGGATCATCTACCGGAAACTCCCCTAATTTGTTTTGCGGTTGGTCAGGATTCCAACACTCAGGACAGGCTTTTACTTGTGTCGTTACGCCTCTAACAACTAAACTTCTCAACTCCCCTAGTCTGTACTGAAAACCACACACATCACAAATAGCTAATGCGTTGTGACCCGCTGCAAATCTTTGTCCCATTGTTTAATTTGTCCCAAATAAACGTGGTATTAAACTAATGGTAGCTTTTTCTCTGTCTTCTCCTGCGGCTAACTCAAATGATTCTTCATAAGCTGCTTTTAGTATAGGAAGACGTGTAACCAATTCTGGGTCTTTCATTGCTACGTAATAAGCTAACCCCGCTACTAAACAAGGTAGAAACCTAAAATTAACATCCGCAGTTTGTATACCTGCCCCTGCGTCTTGTATACGCCGCATCCTGTAATACTTTAATACGTACGTAGGAGAATCAGCAGTGCCTTGGTCGGGAACAGGCCACACCGTAGCTGTAGGATTATCCCGCGCTCTATCTATATAGATTTGTATGGGACGACCCTGACTTAGTTTGTTAGGAATAGTTGCATACGTAGCCACACTAATACGCGATAAAGTAAGATCAGATTGTGTACTAACATTACCACTGTTAGTTCTAATAACTTGCTCTAACAAATCTATTGTATCAGCAGGTAAATCGTAAGTAGCTGTACCGCTTACTAAATTTATAGTTCCAGAATCTATGGTCCACATATTGATCCCACGATTTTGCCACTCAATAGTAAGCAAATTCATAGACCGCCTTGCGGTGCGTAGGTCGTAGCCAGAACGCATTTCGCGCCCAGCTCGTTCCCACGCTTCTTCAGCGATTTCAGTGAAATCCATGTTAAACGCAGTAGTACCGGAAGTAGCCATAATTTACTTCTTCTTTTTAGTTTTCTTGGTCTTTCTTTTAACTGGGCCTTTCTTTTTAGCGCCCGCTTTGCCGCCACCTTTCATACCCATGACTTTCTTACCTGCCATACCACCACCGCGCATTTTCTTAGTGGTCATGCCTCCGCCACGCATACGTCTAACTGGTCCTGCTTTCTTTGCTCCGGGCATTTTGTAGCCTCCTATAAAACTTAGTACGTAACTTATACATTGCTTCTGTATTATATTCTTGGAAACTTCTATCGTAGTACCCAAGAGGTCTTAATTTCTCGGCAGCTTTCTCTAACTTAGATAATCGCTGCACAAATAACAAAGCGTATTCAGTATCTGTTTCTGGTTCAAACGCTTCACTATCTAATAATTCTTGCTCTCCATCATCAGGATGAAAACCCATTACCCACATATCTCTATCTCTAAAAACATTGTCTGCAATGGCTTTGTTAACGTTATCTACAAACTGATGAAACTCGTCATTGTCCCTTATAAATTCTGTATCAACTATAATTGTTAAATCTTTTAAATCACTCCAATTATGAAGTGCCATGTATAACTGCTTGTAATCTTCTTTCTCAAACTTAAAAACTATTTTTACTTTATGCTCTTGCCACGCTGCTTTTGCATAAGGGCAAGCTGGTAAATCGTTAAACTCTGGATTACTTGGTTCTAGTACCTGTTCAGACCAATCTTTTATTTCCTTGATTATTCCTGTTCGTTCGTCCCAAGTAATCATTTCTTTTTCTTAGCAGATTTCTTCCGTCTAACCGCTTGAACTCTTCTTGGCTTACCTGCTGGTTGTCCTAACCTTTTTTTCTGTGCAACTCTTTTTCTTTTCTCTGAAGTAGTCATTTCAGAAGAAGTCTTAGGTGTTTTACTTGACACCCTTTTTGTCGGTCTACAGTAAGGAGTACCTCTTTTCTCTCCTTTCTGTCGTCCACAAGCCTTGCCCGTTCGCACATCCTTCCAGTCTTCCTTGAACCAACGTTTTAACGCAGCTCCCTTTTTTGTTTTACGAACAGCCACTAAGACTTATTTCCCCAGTTCTTAGCCCCTACCTTACGACACTTGGCAATAGCTCCAGAAGCGTAAGCAGATGGAAATACTTTGTACCGAGACTTTACTTTGTGATAACAGGCATCTTTAGTAGAACCACCTTTCTTTAACGCTACAGGTTTTATTCTACCCATACCTCTACACTTCATCAT
>CENQ01072718.1_pt1 | contig 20373 bp, 12 predicted proteins | sample 356171 | NCBI WGS metagenome assembly CENQ01 (sample SAMEA2619802, study PRJEB7988) | marine metagenome | biome: marine biome (ENVO:00000447); feature: surface water layer (ENVO:00002042); material: "saline water (ENVO:00002010), including plankton (ENVO:xxxxxxxx)" | depth 5 m
ATAATAAATATAAAACTGTTTTTTTATTGCTAAGATACCTTGTAGTTGCTGGGGAGTTACTTCTGGGTTACTTGTGAGTTATTATGCTATGAAATGTGCTCAGGTCTTGTGGGCTTGGCGTGCAAGCACACAGCGCCTCGTTTGTCAACCCACAGGGCGGCGAAAATTCACAAACCCACACATAAAATCGCAAAGTCTTATACATATTCTTATGAGAATCTAGTCTAGCTCTGCGGACTAGATGTGCTATAATACACAAGCGTTCGGATCTAGACGAGAACTATGTACGACGACTGGGATCTAGACTATACATACACACCCAACTATGAGTCTTATGATCTAGACGAGATCTATGAGTCTTATATTCAGTCCTTCTCACAGGATGATGATCTAGACTGTGATGACGAATACGAGCGTGACACACTAGATTATGATGCGCTTGCGTACAGGCACTACGCATGATATAATGTGTACCTATGCACGTACCTACCATGTCTGCACACACTATCACACACAAGCGCACAGTACGGGTAACGCTTGACATAGAGTGTTACGAAGACCTGGACGTAGAGAATCAGGATTGGCGAGAACTCCTGGATCTACAAGGTGATGAATCAGTAGAGGTTTCTGTCAGAGATTACAGCGACGATGTGCCAGTTTGGTAAGTGTCCACTGGGTATTGACTCCACCGCTTCCAACCCTTATATTTGACTCAGTTCAAACCACCGACCAATGACCGACACCACTTACCAAGGATGGGCAAACTACGAAACGTGGAATGTCTCCCTCTGGATTGGCAACGACGAAGATCTCTACAATGTGGCAAAGAGTCTTGCACGGCGTGGCAAATTTTACCAAGATCTGGTAGAATTCCTCTATGAGTGCGGCAGCAAGGAGACGCCTGATGGTGTAAAGTGGAATGATCCTGCCATTGATGCGGGTGAAGTCACAGAGATGATGGACGATCTCTAAACTGGCACAAGGGGGTTGACACAGCATCAACCCCATCCTATACTAAGAACAACAAGCGGGGGTGATGCATCCCGCTCAAAACACATCACATTCCATCGCTTTTTTTATCATGCAATTCGCAATCTCCAACTCCTCCGCCGTTGAGAACATCAGCATCGAGGATCAGACCGTGACCGTGACCTTCACTGGTGGTCGCTCCTACGACTACACCGTGAACGACGTGACTGCCTTCACCACTGCCCTGACTGCTGCCATGGCACCTGAGCAGTCTGTCGGTCGCTTTGTGAACAAGTCTATCAAGAACGAGACCCTGCAAAAGGTCTCTGCCTGATCTAGACTAGATTTGGACGAGATCATTAAGATCTCGTCTAGATCTTACACATCGTAACTAGACACACAATACAACTAGACACACGCATCACTAGATGCTATAATAACTAGAGAGGAAAGGGTTCGCCTCTCACGAAACGTAAAGTCACCCGGCGAGTAACGTAACACATAATTATAGCATATTGGTTGGGTTTTCTGGCGGTCCTGGTGGTGCGGGACCGCTTTTTTATGTGGCACACAGGGCGGCACTAACGTCTACTTCCATCATAGCACACTGGGGGGAGATAATGGGGGCAGTAGTGGACAGTTTGGCAACTGGCACACGCGGGGTTGTTGATATTATTTTGTGGCAGGATCGGTGGCGATGTATTGTCGTCTACAGTGCTACCCCGCACCTCGTCTGATTTCTTATAAGATACCAGGGATCCGAGTGCTATGGGGCTTTGTTGTGCCACTTTGTAGACTGTCCACTCTGGTGGCACAGTGCCTGTTTTTCGGGCATTATGTGTTCAGTCGCAACCAACCACCATGCGTCCCGTTATCGCCACTCCCGCCAAGTTCGCTGACGTTAAGATCGGTGAATCATTCGTTTGTGAGCGCCTACCCGGTTGGCACGTCGCCTGCTGGAAGACAACGACTCGAACCGCTGACGTTCAATTCCCTGAAAAGGTCGGCACCAAGGAAGAGTGGGCGCGGTGGTACTTTAAGGCAAGCGATGACGTGACCCGTGGTCCGGTAGTGTTCGCCTGAAGCACTGGCACATGGGAGCGGCACAGATCCGCTCCCGCCTGTATCTTAAAGAAGTCAATCCGACACCCAACCATGAAAGTTCAATCCCTTGGCGCTAACAAGACTCAAGTTGACCTGGCAGACGGAACCTCCGTCTTCTTTTCATACAAGACCCCGGTTGCAGCACTGGTGCCTGGCAAAGGATGGATTCGCACTCGAACCCGTTACAGCGTCACCACAACAAAGCATATCAATCAGTGGATCGAAGCGCCTGCCACTGAAGTCGATCAATGGGACATCGACCAACTAGTCGCTTTCTGAATTAAAGGTTAAGGGAGCGGCAACGCTCCCAACCTATGGTATGATTTCTTCAGTCGCAACCAACCGATGACTATCACCCATCCGCGCCACACTGCTGAGACCTACATTCAGCAGCACCCTAACTACCCGCACTTCGGTTACACGGTGTCGTTCACACCGACTGATGATGGTCGGATTCTGATGATCACCGACACGGAGTATCTGAGCGTCTCAAAGGAAGACGCCCGCATCGAGTGGCGTCAGAACGCCGCGCAAGGGTGGATCCGACTCCGCTGATTCTTTTAAGATTAGGGGCGCACCCGCGCCCCTATCTATGGTATGATTTCTTCAGTCGCAACCAACCAATGCTTGCCAACCTCGCATCACCGACCATCACCTACAACGTGGAAGAGGTTCTGATTTTCCGCGATGGCACGACCATGAACCTAGGTGCTCAGACCCTTAAGCGTTGCGCTGACCGTCCTATGTGCACTCACAAGGTGTACCGCTGTGAGTGGGAGCACGACCCCGCCAGCGCCTACCGCTGGACATGGTTCGATCACCACGAAGACTTGATCGCCATTGTCTACAAGGTGGAGCAGGTGGATTGACGGGACACGGGGCGGAAACGCCCCAACCTTACCCTGCCCAAAAATAGGTTCTACCTCTAATCTACCATGAAACAGGCGGGCGAAACGAAAAATTTTTATATCAGGACATTTCGCCCATCCGCCGGATCCGTGGTATGATTACTTCAGTTCCAACCAACCACCATGGACGCCTTCAACACCTCACTCGACGCTTACGAAGCGGAACTTAACCGGATCGAACCGCTCGACCTTCCCGGTCTCCGCGAATACATTCAAGAGCACCCCGGATGCGACTGGGAGGACGCTTGCGACTGGCATGAGCAGATCACCGGTCGCAGCGTCCCCGAAGAACAATACGGGGAGATCGAAGAGGTCTGGCAGGAAGAATCCCAGAACTGGGAACCTACCGATGATCAGATGATGGGAGCGTTCGGCACTCCCTGGCATGACGGATTGTAAAGACTTTCGGAAGGGATCGCACTCCGGTCCCTTCTGTGCTTATAATTTAGGAGTCAACCAACCACACCTGACATGTTCACTTCCATCACCAATCGCAAGTCCTTCGGCGCAACCTACGCTTGGGCAGTGCTTTCTGTGCTTCCCATGGATGCAGACAAGGACCGCCACGGTCTCCGGGTCTCTGAGGTCAATAAGGCGCTGGGGATGCCTAAGGAAGCACGGACCACCGCCACCCTGCTTCTTAAGCGTATGGCAGCGGAGGGACTGATCCGCCGCTATGAATACAAGGTCGGCAAGCGCCCGTTCATCACCTACAAGCGGGTGATGCCACTGCGCAAGCGGGAGCGGGTAGCACGGATGCTGTGGGGACAGTGATCCCCTGTGCCAGTCGCGGCGGTGGACCAGTGCCCCGCCGCGCCGCCGCCCGCCGGCGGTTTAAAAAGGCATGGGTCCCTCTAAGCTATAAAGTCTTGCTTTCGCGAGGTCTTTATATAACTCAAAGTTTTTCTATATAAAACAAAAATGAAAACTGAAATACCTTGTATGAAAAAAAATCGCGGAGAAAATTTTTCGTCTGTAGAAGTCGATACAGTAACTGGAGAGTATGTTATCAAGGTTCCTGAGTGGATTATATCCGAGTTTGGGTGGTATGAGGGCACAGAGATAAACATGGAGGTTGATGGAGACGCTATCGTAGTAACCGAACTTTGACCTAGACATTCACTGGTTCTCATAGTATAATTACCATTGAATGCATTCACATTTCAAGTTGACCAAATTATGGCAAAAGGATTTACAGTAAAAGCAAAATCGCCCGCTAAGGGTGAGAAAGGATCTGCTCCCCAGTATGATTACGACAAAGCGAGGGAGATGGTACGTGGTAAGTCAGTAGTATTCTGTCTTCCTGGACGAGGAGTATCATACACATATTTGAAGAACTTTGTACAACTTTGTTTTGATATTGTACAAATGGGAGGTAGTATTCAGATCTCTCAAGACTACAGTTCCATGGTAAACTTTGCACGTTGTAAGTGTCTTGGAGCAAACGTACTGCGTGGACCTGATCAGATTCCCTGGGATGGAAAACTGAAGTATGACTGGCAACTATGGATTGACAGTGATATCGTCTTTAACACAGAGAAGTTCCTTCAGTTGGTTCTGATGGACAAGGACATTGCATCTGGTTGGTATTGTACTGAGGATGGACATACAACCTCTGTAGCACACTGGATGGATGAAGATGATTTCCGTAGTAATGGTGGAGTGATGAATCACGAAACCTTAGAGACCATTAGTAAGCGTAAGAAACCATTCACAGTTGATTATGCAGGTTTCGGATGGTTGCTCATCAAAAATGGTGTTTTCGAGAACGAAAAGATCAAGTATCCATGGTTCGCTCCGAAGATGCAAGTCTTTGAGAGTGGTGAAGTTCAGGACATGTGTGGAGAAGATGTGTCGTTCTGTCTAGATGCTATCGAGGCAGGATATGAGATCTGGTGTGATCCTAACATCAGAGTTGGTCACGAGAAGTCTCGTATTATCTGATTATGGCTGACAAGTACACAATCCTCATTAAGGGAGAGACTAAGTTCAAGAACTTGACAGAGGAAGAGTATTTTGATATTATGGATGACCTGGCGGTAGAATACTATCAGACAGGTCGTCCGCGTCCCTCGGACATTGAAACTAAAGTATTTGGAGATTATTCTTAATGGCAATGCGTTCTAAAGTCGGTGTCGTCAAAGACGGGTTTATGCCCGGAAAACCGAAGAAGTCTCGTCAAGGATCGGGAAAAAACACGAAGTACGCCGCTACTTCTCGTAATAACAAGAAGAAAGCATATCGCGGTCAAGGACGATAATACATAGTTTAGATTTGTAAACACCTATGGCTTGCTTGATTGCTAATCTTCCTTCTCAGGAAGTATGGGTCCGTAAAGAATATCTGACGGATCATCAATCTGGACACGGTGAGTTTGTAAAGGGCGTTTGGGTATCGGTTAAATCCATACCTGGACGCGCTTTTTATTTTGAAACTTACTTACCAGAATACGCGGCAATGTATGATAAGTTGCCGATTAGTGCGTTTGTCTCGGATCCAGAGACGCCTACACCTGATATGGACCTTCCTAACCTACAGTTTTGGAACTGTATGGACTATGGTGTCGTCAGTGTGGACAAGAAATTCATTGGTTCAATGGATTTTGAGTGTTACACTCGCGATCATGGTAATGTAAAAGGAACTTATGTCTGTACGATTGACAACTATCATCATGATCCAGACTACGTAGACTGGGCAACGAGTGAAAATCCTGCCGAACACAAGTCTCATAACCTAATTGAACTTGAAAATGGACAGTATGCACTCTACCCAAACAATAGATTACGTATTTTTGATAATAGTCTGACACCTGTAGAACCTAAAATGCCTGATTTTAAGGTTTCTACTCAGTATTATCAAGTTGAAAATGGTTACAAGCGTCTCGGTATGGGTCGTGAAGATGAATACTTCTGGAAAACGGCAGACGAACGCGAAAATAAATACACCGAATCACCCAAAGAGGACTAAATGGGCAATTCACCCGTTGATAGGGACAAAAACCACATGTACAAAATGTGGGGAACAACAAACTTAATTACGGATTACTGGTCAATGCCTAATAATTACATGCACGAATACTGGTCCAAACCACATAAAACCGAAGATCCAGAGGAAAGAGTGATCCAAGAAGTTTATGGTGACCCTGCTGCCATAAATAAAGTCAAGAAAACTACTGACCAATGGCAATTTCACGGGAATCAAGAGCATTTAGAGACATAAGTCTGTCTTTTGACCCACATCCTGTGACAAAAGACTTGCCAATTTTGAAGAACGCAAGAGCAATCACGCGATCTGTTCAAAATTTAGTGCAAACGATCCCTACAGAAAGGTTTTTTCAACCTATTTTAGGGTCTGATGTACGGGCAAGTCTTTTTGATTTCGTTGATTTTGCCACTGCGGGCGTAATTGAAGAGCAAATTATCACAACAATTGATAATTTTGAACCTAGAGTTGCAAATGTGCAGGTTGATGTAGATCCTCAACCAGATAATAACACATTTAATGTTACTGTCTTTTATGATATTGTTGGTCAGGACTTTCCTACTCAAGAATTTTCATTTTTGCTAGAGGCAACAAGGTAATATGCCTTTTACTAAATTTACAAATCTAGATTTTGACCAAATTAGGTCCCAAATCAAAGACTATCTCCGTGCAAACTCTACGTTTACGGACTTTGATTTTGAGGGATCTAATTTTTCTGTCTTAATTGACACGTTAGCGTATAATACTTACATTACTGCCTATAACTCAAACATGATTGTCAATGAATCCTTCTTGGATTCGGCAACTTTGAGAGAAAATGTTGTTTCTTTGGCAAGAAATATTGGTTATGTACCTCGCTCCAGAAGCGCCGCTAAGGCGCGTATCAGTCTGAAGGTAGATACACGAAGCAGCACCGCCCCAAACGGCGTCACGAGTCCTACAATGACCTTAGAAGCGGGTCTGATATGCGTAGGAAACGTCAATGAGAGTCAATTTGTCTTCTCAATTCCAGAAGATGTCACCGCTGCGAATGATTCTGGAGTTGCACACTTTAATGACTTATATGTTTATCAAGGAACTTACTTAAAAAAACAATTTGTCGTTGATGGATCGTTAGATCAACGCTTTATTTTACAAAATCCGTTCATTGATACCTCCACAATCGTTGTAAAAGTCAAAGGAGCTTCAGATTCGGGTGAAGGAAGAGAATATGAACTTGCTAAAAATATTTTAAACCTCAATAAGAACTCCGAAATCTATCTTTTACAAGAAGTTCAAGACGAAAGGTACGAACTTCTCTTTGGTGACGGATATTTTGGCAAAAAATTAGAGAATGGTACAATAATTACCGTTTCTTACATCGTTACTGACGGTATTGATGGAAATGGGGCGAAAAATTTCGCATATTCTGGAAGAGTTACTGATAATCTTGGAAATATCATCGTTCCGACTTCTGATGTTACCATTTCAACCTCCGAAAAAGCACAAAATGGTGGTGATATTGAAAGTATTGACTCAATCAAGTATTTTGCGCCAAGAATTTACTCCTCACAATATCGTGCAGTGACTGCACGCGACTATGAGGCAATAATTCAGTCAATTTATCCAAATACCGAGTCAGTTTCTGTTGTTGGTGGTGAAGAATTAGATCCACCAGAGTTTGGAAACGTAATTATTAGCATTAAACCTAAAAATGGCGATTTTGTTTCTGATTTTGACAAGCAATCTATTGCTGCAAAGCTGAAAAATTACGCTTTGTCGGGTATTAATCAGAAAATTACGGATCTTAAGGTTCTTTTTGTTGAGATTGATTCTGCAGTCTACTATAATAATTCAAAAGTCTCAAATGTCAATGATCTGAAGTCAAAAGTTATATCAACGTTGAATACTTTTGCTACCGCAAACATTAATCAGTTTGGTGGACGCTTCAAATATAGTAAATTGTGTCAAACCATTGATAGTACTGATAATGCCATCACTTCCAATATTACGAGGGTGAGAATTAGAAGAAATCTGAAAGCATTAATCAATCGCTCCGCTCAGTATGAACTTTGCTACGGAAACAAGTTCCGTATGGGTCGTGATGGATTTAATATTAAGAGCACTGGATTTGGTCTCTCTGGAAGAAATGGAACATTCTATTTTACTGATACTCCAGGAGTAAATGGTAAAGGAGTCATCTCTGTTGTTAGAGAAAGAAATGAAAGTGGAGAGTTTGAAGTTATAATCAAGTCTGCAGGAACAGTTGACTACATGAAGGGTGAGATATTATTAAATACGATTACGATCACTTCCACAGTTAAGGAAAATAACATTATTGAAATTCAGGCAGTGCCTGATTCTAATGATGTTATAGGTTTGAAGGATCTTTATCTTTCTTTTGACGTTGCAAATAGTGAGATAAATATGGTTAAAGATACTATTACATCTGGCGAGCAGATCTCTGGCGTCGGTTATAAAGTTACTTCAAGTTACCTAAACGGAGAACTTAAGAGAGGATAAGAATGATACAAACAGGCTTTGAAAGAAGGGTAAAAGTACAGCAAGTAATTGATAGTCAGTTACCCGAATTTCTTAGATCCGAAAGTCCAAAATCAATTGACTTTCTGAAGCAATATTATATTTCTCAAGAACATCAGGGCGGTGCTACTGATATTGTTGAGAACTTAGACCAGTATCTTAAATTTGACAACCTTACACCAGAGGTTGTCACTGGATACACCAGTTTGACTGCTGGAATTTCCTCTACTGCCGATACAGTTCAGGTTTCCACGACTAAAGGATTTCCTGATGAGTATGGTCTGTTCAAGATCGGTGATGAAATTATAACATATACTGGAAAAACTGCAACTTCTTTCACTGGATGTGTACGAGGTTTCAGTGGTATTTCTTCATATCGTTCTGCACTTGATCCTGAAGAACTTGTATTCAGTGATACGTCTCAGGAAGTTCATGCAAGTGGCGATATTGTACAAAACCTAAGTTCTTTATTTCTCAAAGAATTTTACAAAAAATTAAAGTATTCTTATGCTCCTGGTCTTGAAGACGTTGATTTTGTAGATGATTTAGATGTTAATAACTTTGTAAAAGAAGTAAGAGGTTTATATGAGGCAAAGGGAACTGAGGATTCTTTCAAAATTCTGTTCAAGGTTCTTTACGGTGTTAATGCATCTGTAATTGATTTAGAATCAAAACTCATTAAACCCTCATCAGCAAAATTTACAAGAAGAGAGGAGGTTGTTGTAGAGAGGATTTCTGGTGATCCCAATAAGTTAGTTGGTCAAACGATTGTAAAATCTACTGATTCTGAAACTCAAGCGTCTATTTCTGAAGTAGAAATTCTTACTCGGTCTGGAATTAGCACATATTTTAAGCTTAAGTTATTTGTTGGTTTTGATGATAGGGATGTTGTAGAAGGGACTTTTAAAGTTCAACCATCCACAAAAGTTTCAAATAGCGTTAGTGTAGGTTCTTCTGTTGTAACTGTTGATTCAACAGTTGGATTTGCACAGACTGGAACTTTGATTTCTGGTAGAAATACTATTGAGTATTCTGATAAAACTGTAAACCAATTCCTTGGATGCAGTGGTATTGGAACTGCCATACCTCCAAAAACAGATCTTAGAACCGACGAAGTTTACATAGGATACGAAGATGGTGACCTTTCTAAGAAAGTAGAAATTAGAATTGGTGGTGTTCTCTCTGATGTTAAAATTACCGATGACGTTTTACTCTCCAATGAGGGGCAAAGGATATTTGTAAAAAACATTGGTGAAAGAATCAAAAATCCAGAAGTCAATAAAACTGATAAGCAAATATTTGCTAATAGTTGGATATACAATACAAGTTGTAGATTTGACGTTGTAAGCATCAATGGTGCCACAGTACAATTGAAAAGCGAGATTGACAAATCAAGTCTCAAAGTTGGAGATTCTGTAGATATTTTGAGTGGAACTACAGAAACTGTTCTTCACGCCAATGCTGTAGTTGCTTCAATTACTGCCTCAAATAAGCAAATCACTCTTAACAATCTTGCAGGATTCACTGGTATTAGTACGGCAATTTATACGATTAGGAGAAAACTTAAAACCGCTACTAGTAGTGGCACTCCACTATTTTATGGTGACAACAACATCACCACTGATGTTCAGAATGTATATACTGATGACACTCATGCATATGTTGCTTCAAACTCTCTACCATCATATGACATTCTTGAAAGTTCTTTAAGTGCAACTTTAGCTTCTGCTTCTGGTAGTGCACTTCAAGGATTTAACAACTCAACTTTGAAATATAGTATTATTTCTTTTGCATCCCCAGTTCCATTTGTAACTGGCGATGAAGTATTTTACAGAGCGTCCTCAGACACCCTTGTAGGCGTCCCTGAGGGGATTTACTTTGTTAAGGTACTGTCTGCATCCAATCAAATAAAACTGTTTGCTTCTAGGTCTTTAATTGAATCGGACTCTTCTATTGAGTTTACATCTGCTGGTCCTGGAACACATAAGTTTGTTCTTATAAGTCAAAAAAGTGATGCAATTTATCCTCAACAATTACTGAAAAAGTTTCCTTTAATCAGAAATATTAAAGATGGAAAAGGAACATCAACTTTGCCAGGATCTACTGGAATGTTGGTCAATGGTACAGAAATTATAAGTTATAAGTCAACTGATAAGATTTATTCTGGTCCGATTAAAAATGTTAGATTGTATAATGGTGGAAACGACTATGATGTAATAAATCCACCAACTATTGAAATTGACTCTCCTGGTGCTGCTCATACGACTGCACTTGTTAGACCAGTCGTTCGTGGTAGTGTTACTGAAGTAAAAATTGATCCTCAAGATTTTGATATTATTGATGTTCCATCCATTACTATTAGTGGTGGTAATGGTTCTGGAGCTGTTCTTCAACCAGTTTTAGAAACCAGGTATCGCGAAATTGAGTTTGATGCTCGTTTAACTGGTGGTGGTGGAGCGATTGATAATAGTGATGAAACCATCACGTTTAATACACCTCACAACTTGAGGAATGGTGACGCAATAGTCTATAGTAGAAATGGCAATAATGCAATTGGTGTTGGAACTTTTGGTGGTTCAAATGATCATCAAGATAGAGCATTAGCAAGTGGATCTGTATATTATGCTCAAGTGGTTAACACAACCACGATCAAATTGTATGAAACTTTTGAAAATTACTCAAGTGGTATCAACACAGTAGGATTTACAACTGCTTCTCAAGGCATTCATAAGTTTAGATTATTTGATGGTAAGAAAAATATCAGTTCCATCAAAGTTATCAATTCGGGAACTGGATATGAGAATAGACAACTTAAAGTTAAACCTGAGAGTATCTCCACAGTATCTGATGTAATCACATTCAAAAATCATGGATTTGCTGATGGTGATAAAATTGTTTATAGTACAGATGGAACTGCTGTAACTGGTCTTACCACCACAGTTCAATACCAAGTTTTAAAAATTGATGATCATTCATTTAAACTGGCAAATGCTGGTGTTGGTGGAACTAATACAACAAATTATACAAAAAACCATCATGTTAATATTACTGGATCTGGAACTGGATTCCAAAACTTCTCTTATCCCCCAATAAGTATTACTGTCAATGCAGAATTTGATGGTGTATCTGGTGTAATCACAGCAACTCCTTCTATAAGAGGTGAGATTGTTGATCTATACTTGTATGAAACTGGAACGGGATATGGATCAACTGTTCTTAATTTTGAGAAAAAACCAAATATAAAAATCAAAAATGGAAAAGATGCTGAACTTAAACCATTAATTTCTGGTGGAAAGGTAGTTTCAGTTCAAGTTACAAATCCTGGATCAGAATATTCTTCGTCTCCGGACCTTGAAGTTGAAGGTGAGGGTCTTGGTGCAAGACTCAGATCAATTGTAAGTGATGGTAAAATTACTCAAGTCGTAGTTATCGCTGGTGGCAGTGGTTATGAACAAACTACCACATCAGTAGTCGTAACACCAGCAGGTAACAATGGTGTTGTTGATGTTGAAGTTAGAGATTTAACTTGCAACATGCACAGCAGATTTGGTGATGAAGTATTAGTTGAGACTAATAATAAACTTGGTTATGGTTTAGTTGGATATTCTACTGCTATAGGTGCAGACACATTTGAAGATATTGGAGGAACACACTCTCCAATTATTGGTTGGGCATATGATGGCAATCCCATTTATGGTGCTTATGCTTTTGTAGATCCATCAGATGTAAATTCTGGTGTTAAAATCTTGTCAAGTGGTTATGAATTAGCAACTGCAGAAGTTTCTGATAGACCAGTCGGTTTTACAGCAGGATTTTTTGTTGAAGATTACAAGTTTACAGACTCTGGTGATTTGGATGAGCATAATGGAAGATATTCCAAAACTCCAGAATATCCTAATGGAGTTTATGCCTATCACGCTTCAATTACCAGTGATGGAAAAAATAGTAAGTTCCCATTCTTTATGGGCGACTCATATTCTTCCGTCCCAGTAAATCAAAACATTGATCAAACTTTTGATTTCAATTCTTCCGATTTGAGGAGAAACACACTCCCTTATGTTGCTGGCGATAGATTTGCAACCAATGATTTTGTTTCTGAACCTAATGAAATTATTACTCAAAGTGCAGTAATTGATTCTATCAGCAAAGGTTCTGTTAGTGGATTTAAAATTAACGGAGCTGGAACTGATTATAGAGTTGGCGAGTCTGCAATATTTGATAATACTGATACAAGTGGAGGGGGACTTTCTGCGTATGTTTCTAGGGTCACTGGCAAATCAATTGAAAGGATTGATACAACGATTCAGTCTTTTCAAAATGTAGTATTAGTTAGAGAGTCTCCTGAGGTAGTATCAGTAAATGTTGATCCCTCACACCCCTACTTTGATAACGATCAAATTGTTATTTCTGGACTGTCAACATTTATTTCGGGCGTAACAAAATCTCATAAAATTGGAGTTTCTTCCGAAAGAACGCGATTGTCAGTGGAGTTAGCTGCCAATTCTACTGTTGGTTTTGTCACTGACATGTTTGTGAATAGAGTTGTCAACTCTATTTCTGTAGGTAGCACTTTAGGCATTGGAACAGAAACTTTATCTGTTTTGGGCACATACCCCAATAAAAAAGTTGTCAGGGTATTGAGGGGGATTGTAGGTGCCGCACACACTGCAAATACTGATGTATTTGTATCTCCAAGTAAATTTACTTTACCATTAAGTGTTCCAGACTTTGATTCTTCTTTGAATGATAAAGTATTTTTCAATAGCATTCAATCTGTAGGTATTGGGACAACAACTGGAGCATCTTCATCCAGATCTTATTTTACTGGAGATAGACATTATACAATCTCTGTTCCAAATCAGTCGGTTTACTTACCAGACCATCCTTTCAAAACTGGTCAGCAAGTTACATTTGAAAGATTTAGTGGATCTCAAGGATTTACAGTATCTAATACTGAGACTAGTGCAACATTCAGCATTCCTCAGAGTGGTGACACTGAAACATTATTTGTAGTCAAAAAGACTAATGATTTAATCGGTCTTTGTACACAGGTGGGACTTACCACTAATACTGAAGGTCTTTACTTTAGAAATATAACGTCTAATGCTGATAGTAGAGATTTTAGATATTCTTTAACTTCAAATAAAACTCAAATTACTGCAAAGGCAGAAAAAATTAGAGCAAAGGTTGCAGTTTCTACAGCACATGGTCTTAATAATGGCGATACGATCAACTTGAGCGTCAATCCTGATCAGTCGGTAGGTATTGGTACATCAGTTTCTGTTTATTTGAAGTACAACTCTGCAAATGACAAATTGCTTGTTAATCCTGTAGGATTTAACTCTACAGCAGTAAGCACTTCCACAAATAGATTTACTCTAACTGGTCATGGTTTCAAAACCGGCGATAAAGTATTTTACGACTCCGATCTTGTTGTATCTGGTCTTGAGACAGGTTCATACTTTGTTTATAAAGTTGATGATAATACAATTAATCTTGCAAACTCAAGATTTAATGCTGTCTCCGAACCACCAATAGTTGTAAGTTTGGGGTCAACTGGTGGATCTAGTCAGGAGTTGTCACTAATTAATCCAAACCTCTCTGTTGTAAGAGATAATAACCTTGTATTCAACGTAAATGATTCTTCCTTAAGTGGTTATAAGTTTAGACTTTATTATGATCGTAATTTTGAAAATGAATTAGTTTCTATCGGATCTTCCACAATTTTTAATACCGTTGGAGTTGGAACTGTTGGTATAGCAGATACGGTTACTGCGTCAACCTTCACTTTAAATTATCATAAAGATCTTCCATCTAAGATTTACTATCAACTAGACAAATCTGGATATATTAGCACTGCAGATACCGATGTTGTAAATTATTCTGAAATTAATTTTGTTGATAGCACTTATACCGGATCTTATGAAATCATTGGTGCTGGAGGAACTGAATTTACGGTTTCATTAAGTGGAGTACCAGAAAATCTCAATTACAATCAATCATCTACAAAGGTACTTAAGTATTCAACTTCTTCACCAAGAGCTCTTGGTGGTGTTGATAAAATGCAAATTACCTTTGGTGGTGCAAATTATAAAAAGTTACCAAAATTTGTTAGTATCGCTTCTACCGCAGGTATTAACGCAGATATCATCCCAACATCTACAACTCTTGGAAGAATAAATCAAATTACTATTGAAGATGCTGGATTTGATTTCTCTTCAGACAAGACTCTCAGTCCACAAGCTTTCATTTCACCTAACATCGTCATTGTAAATAGAAATACTATTTCTGGAATTACAATAAATTCTGGTGGGTCTGGATATACATCTGTTCCAGATCTGGTGCTTGTAAATCCTGATACTGGTCGTCCATATGAGGTTGGAACTTTAGCAGCAAGAGTTCAGGGTTCGTCAATCAATTCAGTTGAGATAATTGATGTTCCCAAAGGTCTCTCTGATACAGAATCAAAAGTATTTGCAATTAATAATAGTAATGGTGTTGGTATTAGCAGTGTGTTCTCATCACCTGCAGGTGTTGTAACTTGTGTTCTTGCAACTCCAACTCTTGGATTTACAACTGTTACAGCACCATTTGCTGTAAATGACTTTGTATATGTTGAAAACATTTCCTTAGCATCCACTACAGGAACTGGATTTAACTCTGAAGATTATTCGTATAACTTCTTTAAAGTAACTGCATATAGAAATACAAACCCAGCCGAAGTTGAGTTTGATATTTCTCCATATGCAACTAACGCTGGTGTTGCTAAAACTGCTTCAGCTCCTTTTGCCACATTAATCAACAAAAATAATTATCCATCCTTCACTGTTACACAGTCTCCCCTTGAATTCATTGTTGGTGAGAGTCTCTCTACAAAAGTAGGTAACGTTTACACTGAAAGAGATTTAGTTGTTACTAATAATCTCAACGATTCAATTAAGGTTTATGGAACTTTTGATCTTTCTGCAGGTGATGTTATCGTAGGAAAAAATTCAGGTACATTTGCTACAATCGATTCTGTTACAGAAAATAATGGATTTTTTGAGATTGATTATTCTCTTCAAACTAAAGATGGTTGGTCAGATGATGTTGGTCAACTTAATAACGATCTTCAAGTAATTCCTAATAATGATTATTATCAAAATCTATCTTACAGTATTAAAAGTCCAATTGAATTTGATAAGTGGATAAATCCAGTAAATAGTATTCTTCATTCACCAGGACTAAAGAATTTTGCCGATACTGGAATTACTAGTGAGGGTAGAGTTTCTGCTGCCACTAGCGGCGCTGTAAGCACTGCTTTGGTTGATATTATCAACTTAAGTGCAAATGGAACTCCTATGAGAGTTGATGCTATCAATTTCTTTGATTTTGGTATTGATCTTGATGTAGAAGGAGAAAGATCTAAATTTGTTAAATTCCAAAATAAGAGGTTGGCAGATTATATTGAGTGTAAGACAAATAGAGTTCTTACAATTGACAACTTTAATAGTAAGTTTTCCAATCAAGAAAACGCAAATACTACACTATTCTCTAGTATAGATAAATTTATTGAAAATGATGGGTACAGCAGATATTTAATTCAAATTGTCAAACCTAGTAGTAAGGACTTGCAAGCAACTGAATTGGTTGTCCTTAATACTAAAGATGATGATTTAGTCACTGTTGAAAAGGCATCCATTCATAATACAAAAGATGATCTTGTTGATATACAAGCGGTCAAAGATTCCTTTGGTAATGTCTCACTAAGACTTACTCCAGACGATCCTTATAACGATGATCTAGATATTAAATTCATTAAAAATAACTTCAACACATCACTTGCAGGAGTTGGTACACAGTCTGTTGGATTTGTCAATCTAATTGGTAACAATGTTTCTGTTGGAGTTGGTTCTACAGGTTTAGTTTTTGAAGGAGAAGCAAGTGGGATTGAATCTCTGTTTGCTAACTTTGAATTACTTGACACAGTAACAAAAGAGAAGACTGTTGTTGATATGTTTATTGATCATGATGAAACTGATACTTATAGATCAGACTTTTTCTTTGATAATAGTATTGTAGGAACTTCATCTAAGTTCATTGGAACTTTCACCAGCAACATAGCGTCTGGTGTTCTCAAATTAAATTTTGAGAACACTGAGTCCAATGATGTTCTTGTTCGCTCTAGAATTGTTGGTTTTAATACAGTTGGTGGTGGAATCGGTACTCATATCTTCAAAGCAAGCGGTCAACCAGATACTTCTGTTAGAGAAGGTCGTCTTGAAACTAAATTCTCTACGTTCTCAGGAACTGGAATTTCTACAGTATTAACTTATGACAAGACAGATATAACGACAGTCAAGTCTACTGCAAAAGTATCTTATGGTAACACATCTGCACTGCATCAGGTATTGTTCAACCATAACAATACCAATGCATTCACAGTACAATATCCACACCTGTCAATTGGCAGCACAATGGGTATTGGTACGTTTGGAGCTGCTATTGATGGTAATAACTTTATTTTAATATTCCATCCAGATCCAAGTATTACAGATGATATCACAGTACAAACTTACAGTGAAATAATTCAGACTGAAAAAGACTTGAATAATGTTCCCGCAACATTGACTTATGGATCTGTAAATGAACAACTGAAAACCTCTCAGTTTGATTCTATCAATGGTGATAGAACTAACAAGGTTGACTTTGATATTAAACACAATAATGTTCCAGTATTTGAAAAGCAATTCAACCCTGGCATTTCTACCGTAGTCAATCTTGGAACAGGTGTATTCACAATTGCCGATCACTTCTTTAGTGATCGTGAAAAACTGACATATACACCAAGATCTACATTCATTGGTGGTGCTCATACTTCCATGGTTATGTCTGATGGAAATATTCTTCCTTCTACAGTTTATGCTATTAAGACCAATAACAATGAGTTTAGACTTGCCACCAGCAAAACTGGTACAGCAGTCACATTTAATTCTGCTGGAAGTGGAAATGGACACACTCTTGAAATGGAGAAAAAACTTGAGAAATCTCTGATTACAATTGATGGTGTTTCAAGGTCTCCTCTGGCATTTTCACCAATTAACTATACTCTCAGTAACAATGGTGGTTCTGTTTCTGTTGGTGCAACATACTTTGGTATTTCTGGAATCTCTTCCATTCTCCCAGGAGATGTTCTAAAGGTTGATGATGAGTTTGTCAAAGTTAATGCTGTTGGTCTTGGAACTACAACTATCGGTCCTATCACAGGAACAGGTTCTTTCAATGTTGTTAAGACTGAGAGAGGATTTGTCGGTACTCTAGCGACCACACATACTGACGGATCTACCATCAGAGTGTTCCAAGGTTCTTACAATATGACTAGAAGTAAGATTCACTTCACTGAAGCACCTAGAGGCAATACTCAAGAACTAGTTGACGAGAGTAACATTCCATTTACTAAGTCCACTTTCAATGGTAGAGTTTATTTGAGAAACGATTATGCAACTAATCAGATTTACGATGATATTACCAGACAGTTCACTGGCATTGGTGCAACTTATCGTCTGACCGTTGGTGGTGCAAACACAACTGGTATTGAAACCGGAAGTGGTTTAGTATTCATCAATAATATGTTCCAAACTCCAACCACTGATAACAATGCTGGAGGAAACTACGATTTTACTGAAAGTGGTGGCGTTTCTAATGTAGTGTTCACTGGAATAAAAGATTCAAATGATGACCTTGTAATTTCTGAAACTGATGTAAATAAAAATCAACTCCCAAGAGGTGGAATGATTGTTTCCCTTGGATCTACTCAAGGTCTAGGAATTGCTCCTCTTGTTGGTGCCTCTGTGACAGCATTTGTTTCTGGTGGTGTGATTCAGTCTATTGGAGCTGGTGCTACTGATATTCTTGGTTCTGGATACCGTGGATCTGTTGCTATTGGAATCACTGATCCAAACCATAGTGGCAATGCTGCTGCCGTAACAGTCACAGTTGGTGCTGGTGGATCTCTTGCATTCAATGTAACAAACGGAGGCACAGGATATAGTTACAATCCAACTATTAATATTCCTTCACCCTCTTACGAAAATCTTCCAATCACCGGAGTTTCTCGTCTTGGTCAGGGTGCCACAACTGACACTGGAAGTGGTCTTTTACTCAATGTTGAGGTTGGTGCTGCAATTACTGCAGTCGGAATTGGATCTACACTTTTTGAGGTTAAGAACTTCAAGATTGTTAGAAATGGATATGGATTTAGAATTGGTGATAAGTTCAAAGCAGTTGGTCTTGTGACTGCCAAAGGTCTTCCTGCTATGGTTAATGAACCAGAGTTTGAAGTTCTAGATATCTTCAATGATAAATTTGCTGCTTGGCAGTTTGGTGAACTTGATTATATTGATTCTATTTCAGACTTTATTGATGGAAATCGCAAGAGATTCCCACTGAATTATAAAGGTGAACTAGTAAGTTTTGAAATTGACAGAAACAATCCAGATTCTGCACAAATTGATCTTGAAGCCGTATTATTGATCTATGTAAATGGAGTCATTCAACAACCAAACGTCAATTACGAATTTGTTGGTGGTACATCAATTGTGTTCAAAACTGCACCAACTTCAAATGATAATATTGATATCTTCTTCTACAGAGGAACTCGGGGAATTGATAGTGTTAGTGTAAATGTTAATGCTACCATTGAACCTGGAGATATTGTAAAACTTCAGAAAACTAAAAATAGTCTTGCTCAGGATCCTAGAACAGTCTTTAACATAAACAACTCTGACAAAGTTGAGACAAATCTCTACGCTGGTCTTGGTATTGATGATACTAACTTCAAACCAATTAGTTGGATCAAACAGAAGGTGGATCAAAGACTTGGTGGTGAATTAGTTTTCAAAACAAGAGATTCTATTGAAGGGCAGGTTTATCCAACTGCAAGGGTAATCGGTGATGTTTCTGATTCTGCAACAGAAATATTTGTTGATGATGCACAATTATTCAATTATGAAGAAAATGAATCTTCAATCATTATTTCCTCTGTAGATGGATTACTTGTTAATACAACCACCGAACCAGTATCCGCTGGTGTGACCGCTGTGGTGTCTAGTACTGGAACCATTAGTTCCTTGGATGTTACTTCTGGAGGTGCTGGATATTCGGGTTCTGCAACTGTTAAAATCGCTGCTCCTAAAGCAGTTGGTGTTGGTGTTGGCACGACCGCAACTGGTACAGTTGCAATTGTAAACGACTTTATTAACTCGGCGTCTGTAACTAATGCTGGTTTCGGTTATACTCGCACAGCACCTCCACAAGTTATAGTATCTTCCCCATCAATCTCTGTTGAAAAAGTTACTGGTATAACCGCTGTTGCTGGTTTTGCTGCAACAATCACAGGTATTGCCACGGCGGTTGGAACTGGTGGAAACGCTCTTGCCCTTGCGTTTAGTTTTACGGCATCTAGCACCTCAGGACTTCAAGAGGGTTATCCAATCTTCGTCAAGAACACCAGTGTTGGTAATGGTGTTAGATCTATTAATGGATCTGATAATTCACTCGTTGCAATTGGAACAACCTTCTTGGACAACATTTATATCATCAACGATCTTCACTTGACAGCGACAACTGGAGTTGCTACTTGTAATATCCTTTCCACTACCACACATGCAGGTCTCACTACTACAGGCAGTCTAACAGTTCCACAAGGAACACTGTCTTGGGGTAGACTTTCTGGATTCTCCAGATCATCCTCTCCAATCGCTATTGGTGTTACAGGTTTGAGAGTTGATGCTGGATTATCAACATTCCCCACTATCCAAAGACGTGGATTCGGTTTGAGAGACGGTGGATCGCTCAGAAAGGATCTGGGATAGTTATAAATATAGAAAAAAGCTAGCAACAATGGCGGCAA